>WLWF01000070.1_pt1 | contig 86804 bp, 111 predicted proteins | sample 6718331 | NCBI WGS metagenome assembly WLWF01 (sample SAMN12718692, study PRJNA515312) | sponge metagenome | isolation source: marine sponge | host: Mycale hentscheli | place: New Zealand: South Island, Marlborough, Capsize Point | collected 2003-05-01 | reverse complement strand
AATTGTTGCCGGTGGTTACATTGTGATTTCCGAGTTGGAAGATACCGACGTAACCAAATGTACCGGCGCTTTTCTGAAATTCACAAACGTATTTACCACCTTCATCAATTGAAAATGTTGATATAGCCCACTGGTACGAATTACCACTTGCAGTAGCGACCAGATTGCCATCTGACAGTCCTGCCCCTGCCCACAATGGATTGAGGGTTGATGCGTTCAAAGTCGGCGTATCTGACTTCTGATCCGCCGCTGCCAAGCCACTGCTGGCAAGATCGTTTCCGTTGCCTGACTCATCGTCGCCAAGATCAGAGCTATCCCTGCCGTCAATAAAAACTCCGTTGTTTCCGTAAGCGCCGCTGTACTTCTTTGGAATCCAGACGCCATCGTCGTTGGTTTCACCGAAGGACGCCGGAGTTAATACTTGACCATCTATGAAATTAAACTCTGCAATATAACCATCAAAAAACTGAGATGCATTACCTGCGGCAGCATTTGATCCTATTACATGCTCAACAGAACTACTGTTAGCAGTGAAGTTTGTTGAATAACTAGAACCGGGGTAATTCTCTGTAGCAAAAGAAGTAACTTTAGAGCCATTAACATATAGTGCGGCTCTGTTGCCCTCGGTTCCGTTATCAGTATCTAGAACAGCAACTATATGGTACCACGCCGAAGGGTCTCTAAAAAGTTGGTCTGTCTTTAGATCATAATCAGTGGACGCTTGACTAAACTGAAGTTGATCGCCCGTACCAAAACGTAACGATTCTGCGGTCGAACCGTTTGGATCACCTCCATAAAAAATTGTAGAGTTTGATCCAAGGTTATTACCACGTTTAACCCAAACACTAATCGTGCAATCTGTTGAAGATGTTGGGCTTTGACCAAAACCATCTCTTGCCATATGAGCAGAATCATTGTCATTAAAACGAATAGACTGACTTATCTCGTAGTCCGCTCCAGCGTTAGCCAGCCATTGTGAGCCGAACATTGTCATTAGCTGAACGCCAACTGCGGTGCGCCTAGCTGGATACTACCTGACGCCTTGACGAAGTATGGGACTACATCGACTGCATTTGCTGCGGTACTTAGTGTAATGCCGCCTCCAGCGGGGCTTTCGTAATCCGTTCCAAGGCTAAGAGTTCTAGAACCCGTTCCGTCTTGGATGAACACGAATACACCAGCCTGACCCACTGATTCAGTAGACGGGTTAGCCAAGGTCACGCTTCCCGTAAGAGTAAGCACAAAGTTCTGATGAGCAGAGAAATCAATCGTTACACTGCCTGTGTTCGACGTATCAGTGTCAGTCTCTGCAAGAATAATAGTGCCACCGTTAAGCTGCCCAGCAACCGTCACATTGGTGGTGCCTGTCGGAATCTCAATGACATCCGCATCCGCATCGTTCTTGATTGTGACATCGTTCGTCGAGCCTTGGCCCGTTAAGATCAGGCCTTCCGCTGCCGTGTAGCCCATTGCAGCGTTATCACCGGCAGAGGTATCGCCATCAGCCTGTACCGTGGCGGCTGTTACATCTCCAACAATGTCAACATTCGTTCCGCCTGTCGCAATGGTGATTACATCAGCATCAGCGTCATTCTTGATGGTAACGTCGTTGGTGGAACCCTGTCCGGTTAAAATTAACCCCTCACCAGCGGTATAACCTATCGCAGCATTGTCACCGGCAGATGTGTCGCCATCCGCGTTAAGCGTTGCACCAGAGATATCACCGGTCGCGTCTATTGCAGTAAAATTACCAGCAGCGGGAGTAGAACCTCCAATGACCACTCCATCAATGGTACCGCTATCGATATCAATGTCTGCTAGAGCATCGAAGACAGCAGCCCCCGCGCCAGCGCCATCTGTTACGACAATCTTATTCGCCCCATTGGGAATAGTTATCTCAGCGCCGCTACCTTGCTTGATCGTGATCGACTGGCTTCCAGTAGTTGCGTTCTCAATAATCCATATTTTTGAGATCGTATTGGGAGCAAGTGTGACGGTGCGCGTAGCGTCTAGGGTCGTGGAGGTGATCTTCAGGTAGATAGACCTAACGGCATCAGCCGCGCCGTCTGCCATAGTAATCGTCGTGTTTGCATTTGAGGCCATATTCTCAGTGCCGTAGCCAAAAGCCTCGGCTATAAGCTCAAGATTAGTATTCGTCGTAGTACCCCAAGTGCCAGCATTCTCGCCGGTCGCCATCTCTGAAAGACGAAGGTCATTTGTGTAAGCTGTTGTCATGGCTCATATCTCCAATGCCCGCAAAAAAAACGAGCTTTTCTAATAATACAGCAGCCTAATAAGTATTTACAGAAACAATTTTGTTTCTAGGCCGCCAAGTCTACCCATCGGGCGTTCTGAGAGGGACTTATAGCCGGGTAACTTCCCGCGTTTTGAGTAGGTACTATTGCATCCCAAACATTTACATCCCCCACCGCACCAGTGGCAGAAAGTCCTGTGACCTCAATCGTTGAGCCGCTACCTTCAGTGACAGTGACCGAACCAATAGCGCTCTGGCCTTCGGAACCTGTTACAGAGACAGTAACGCCAGAGCCTTCGACCACAGTAACCGAGCCAACGCCGCCAGTTCCTGCAAGACCTGTTACAGAAACACCGACACCAGTCGCAACTGTTACCGAGCCAACCGCCCCAGTTCCGGCAACTCCTGTTGCCTCAACTGGTAAGGCTTCGTTCCAAGAACCGCTGCCCCATGTGCTGCGGCCCCAACCTGTAACAGCAGCCATGTCTAGATTCCTCTAAGCGATTCTAATAATCGCGCTGGAGGAGTTCGCCGTGGGAAACTGAATTGTGAAATCCCCCGAAGAACTAGACTTGTCCGAACCAAAATCCAAAACTACAACAGAAGGATCACCTGAAGCTGTGTCGTTAAAGATCAAGGCACCACGGGCGGTAATGCTTGACGAACCAAATGTTAAGTCTGCAAAATCCGTAAAGGCCGTAGTCGAACTTGTGGTCGGGTCCACTCTCGTTAAAGAGCCACCCTTCGCTGAATATCCTGTACCTGAGACTTCATTTCCGCTTGTGTAAGCAGTTGTTGCAGCGTTGAAAGACGCAGAGTTCGTATACAAAGCCAGATTGAACGTGTTACCGCCACTGTTTTTGAAATTATGAACGCCTTCCAAAAGCTCTTGCTTGAAAGACGTACACATAAAATTACCGCTAAAGGCCATCATGCCCTCCTTAATAAATCAGCGAGATCGTTATACCCGCCCGTTAAAGCGATCTGTACACAACGATCCCTCTCAGAGCGCATAGCTTCTTTAATATAACCCAAAACGAGACTTTCGACACTTAACTTATACGCTCTAGCCTGTTCTCTTATTTCTGGCGGAGCATTGTCACTGACATATATGAGCTTACGGCTGCAAAGCCTTGCAAGCTGCTCAGAAGAAAGACCTCCATTGCTACTTGTCTCTACAAAAACAGAGGGAACATTGCCAGTGGAAAGGGCCTCAGATATCATGCGGACCTCCTAACACCATTCCGATAATTATCAGAATTAACATCTTGCAGCGAATACCTTGCAAGAGAGGACAAGGCCTCTTTGTAGCGAGTATCATAGAACGTCATGATATCCTGCTCCCCTTTCAAGTATGTGTAAGCCTCAACAAGACAGGCATACAAGAGAGCGGCCTCAGCATTCGTACTCAACCAAGTTGTTGTGTTTGTAGAAGACAGTTGTGTGGGACGAGATTTGTAATTGATCTGTATCGTGTAGGCAGAGTCCGGCACTGGACCTAAAATAAAAAACGAATCATCAAAATGAGCGTAATGCTCTGGAGCGCCTTTTACGTCAGTATCCGGGTAAGCCTCTCTGATAAAAGAAACATCTTTGGGCAGCAAATATGTATATTCGTTACCGGATGAGATACGAGCTAATGACAGGACAGAAAAAAGATCACTGGGCTTGGACAAGTATGTCGAGCCGTCACTGGTCGTCCCTGTCGCTGCCTTTCTAAAATTTGGCAGGTCAATATCAAAGAAGATGCGTGTTTCGGCTTGACCAATAAACGTGTCTATATTGGTAACGAAGGAGGTTTCTGACGTTTGCGTGTAATCTTGCAGCGCTGTTTTTAATTCTGAATAATTCATAACGACCTCTAAGACACCGAAACTGTAACGCTTCCAACTTGCCCCGAAGCCTGTAGGCTTGTTTGTGTTGAAAAGCCGTAAAGAGGTTCCAAGCTATTTCTGTCTCCTACCGGGTTCCAGTTAGCCGAGGCATTAGAAGAGGAGTCAGTTCTATTGTCAGGCCTCGCTCCAAGCAATGCTTGGGGGTCATCGACAGGATATCTGCCAAGAAAGTTTTGGGGATGGTCAGGGTCAAGCATGTCCTTACCTACCCTAAGCCCAGTACGCTTTCCGTCTTGAACCTCAAAAACAAGGTCTTTCAGCTTGTACGTGAAGCCGCTCCTGTCACAAATCCCGAGGGCATATTTTCCTGCTGCAAAAGAAGACATTAGTAAGAATATCCTCCCGGTATTAACTGCACACCGGCTTTCACCCTGTCCTCAGCCGCGCACAAAGAAAACTGCTCTTCATAGACCTGTTTCAACAGCCCCACACGATCAAATGACTCTGGTCTTTTCATTGCTACGTGATACGCCAATCCAGATGTCAAAGCTGGCAACCAACGATCCGGGGCATCATAGGTATTCGCTCCAGCAGTACCCGTATCTTGAATTCTTTTAACTCTCAGAAATACAACCGTGTACGTTTCCGTATCATCAGGAACGGGCCATAGAGTGTATTGAGGAGATGTCGTTCTCTGTATGTAAATTTGTAGAGGCTTGCCCTGAGTGAGCTTATTCGGGATGTTCTGAAAGGTGGAGGGGCTTACCCTAACAAGGCTTGTATCTGCCTGTGTGTTTGTATCGCCCGCATTTGTCCGAATGTGATGCTCAAGGAAATCAATAGTGCCAGCGGGAAACGGATAAGTGGATGTTCCAGCGGTGAGGGCTTGGGTCCCCTCCTCAATGGTCCACAGATTGAGTCCACGGTTTATCCACTCCAAAGACATAAGATCAAGGCTACGACGAGCCGTCTTGAGATCGTATCCTCCACGCATCTCAAGACCGGCCCGTTCATAAGCCTCCTCGCAGATATCAATGATATCCAGAGTAAAATCTGATGTCCCGCTAGTCGCCATTTAGTTACTTCTTCTTCCTTGTCTTGCTGCCGCCGCGCATCATCATTTTCTTTTTAGTGCCGCCGCGCATCATCATTTTTTTCTTGGTGCCGCCGCGCATCATCATTTTCTTTTTACCGTTTCCGTTTTTACGACCCATTGCCATAACTTAGTCTCCTTCTATCCAAAACTAGAGTTTCATAAAGATGATCTGCAAAATGATTATAATACCCAATCTCCTCAAGCGCTAGACTTGCTTTGTTTAATGTGCTCAAGGGCTGGATGAAGACCATCATGTAATCTTCGTCTAAATTAGACTCCCAATCATTGTCCGTTAAAAAAGCCTCGTTCTCCTCTGACGGCGGAAAATCTGGGTGAAATAACATAAGATAGATGTCAGTGGAGAAGTTCTCTTTATTCCATATCTGAACCCATCTATCCCAAAGATCGACCCTGCTCAGGTTAAAATTAACCCAAATGGTCATGTCGAAAGATTTTGGATCAAAATCTCTTATAGCGGCTTTTAGATCAACAGGACCTTCACCAACCCAGACATCGACTCGTTTACCTTTCCAAGCGCTCTCTGCGTAAGGGCAAGCCTTTAACCCAGACAGGTGAGGGTTTGGAAGATCAAGAACTTCACGAGACCAACTTTTCAAGTCTTCAAGGACGGGCTGATGCCTTCTGTTCATTTCTTTTTTTTCTTCGTTGCCTTTTTGCGTTTGCTAAGTTTTTTAAGATCAGCACCGGTAATTTTATTTCTCGGAGGAGCAACCTTAGCGAGTTTCTTTTGCTTTGGCGTGTACTTAGAGGACGGCATCTTCCTGTTACCTTTCATTTGGCTTCGCATCTGAGAACGAGAAACAGGCATGATTATCTGTGCCTCTTGGTTTTCTTAGCAATCTTTTTAGGCTGCTTCACGTACTGCTTGCCCTTTTTCATGCCCCGACGCTTTGCTGCTGAAGTCCTTCTGTACTCTTCGGGACTCAAAGATTTTATCGCTGAAGTCGGTAAATATCTTTCTCCGGTAGCCTTGGAGCCTTGAGTGGAAGGCTTACCAGACTTTGTCCTCCACTTCTGTTTAGTCCAACTACTAAGGCTCTTCTGAGACTTTTTCTTAGCCATCAGTCTCGGTACCCACCACCAGCTTTCTTATAGCGTTGCGCCAACATTTGAGCTTTGCGGGCAGACCACTGACCCGGCTTACCACCCTTGCCACCGGCTTTGATAGAATTAAAAAGACGCTTCCGCATAGCTGGCTTCGTGTAGTTACCGGCTTCATTAACGCGGCTTTTCGTCTTCTTTTTTGCTCGGGTTTTTTTAACTGCCATGTCTAGTCAACATTTCCAGCGCTTGCGGGCTTGCCGCAAACGACTATTGGGGTTTTTAGCTGCTTTAGGAAACTTCTTCATTTGCCCAGCGGAACGAGCGCAAAAAGATTTGCGCCGCTTCGCGGCTTTGCTACCCGGTTTGACCTTTCCTGTGACAGCAGTCTTTAGCTTGCTGCCGGGGTTCTGCCGACGATATTTAGCAACGCCCTTCTTAGTCATCCCGGCACCAGACTTCGTGGGCCGCTTATGACCACCCTTGATGGTCATGCCCTTCATTCCAGTACTGCGCCTTTTCTTTGGTTTAGAAGCCATAGCCCCTACCCCTAAGCGTAATACTTAACTGCCCGGATGACGATTTCATATGCGTCCCCAGATGCTTCCGTCCCTAACGTAGAAAGGAGGATGTCTCCGGTAGCATTTGTCCCGTACATCTTTAGGCCGCCTATATTGCTAAAATCCTGATAATTCCAACCAACCCCAGCGTTAAAGGCAACGACATCCGTATCGGCATCATACCAAAGCTGAACTCCGTCAAAGCCGTGGACTTGCGCCCATATCTCTTGAATGCGTACCTCGTTACAAGCCGCTCCAGTTGCGCTTGAGTTTAACGCTGACACATCAATCTTTTTTACTTTGCTCTCACCAGTAGAGTCAGAAAGGTTTGTTAACTGAACAACAAGTTGACGCTCTCCGTCCTCTATGGTGGTTACATTTACTGCATCCGCCATATCAATCTCCTAAAGGTGGGGAGGGGAAAACCCCTCCCGGACCTTAAATTACCGTTCGACTGCACAAATAATGAAGTCAAGGGTCATGGTTTTTGCTGCGGCTGCACCATTCTGAATGCCGAATGCAATGGTCAATTCTTCATCGTCAGGGACATTCGTAAGAGTGGTTTGCTCTCCAACCTTCGCATCGTCCATGAAAATACTAAACGAGCCAGAACCTGAATTACCACTCGGTTCGTAAGCAAATGCAACGGTGATGAACGTGTCATCAACAAGAGTGCCAATCGCAGTGTTTGAGGTGGCGGAGTTGTTCTTCTCAATGTGGAAATCGATGTTGGCATCGCCATCATCTTTTTGAAAGAAGATTCCGTCAGTCGTATCAAGAGGCGTTGTATCAGTGATCGTGAGACCCATAACAACGTCAGACTGGGTAGCGTCATTCACTTTGAACTTCGCCTTAAAGAACATGCGCTTCGTGGAAACGAACTTGAACGCCTCGCCTTTCAAATTAAAGAAATCGAGATCGTTATCGCCAGCCGCGTTTGTGACAAGAAGAGCACCACCGGCTTGTGAAGTGAGAGCTTCAGTCGCACTTCCGGTACCAGCTTCAGTGGTTGTAATGGTCCACTCATCAGCATGATACGTGAAGAAGTCATTCACATACGAATAAAACTTAAAGGGATCGAGATACGGATAGTCGTAGAGGGGATTGCCAACCGTCTGATTGGAAACGCCGTTTGTAAAATGAGTAGTCGCCATAACAGTTCCTCCTTAGAACCAACGCCGAAGCGCCATCATGGACAAAATAAAGGGGGGAGAGATCATTCCCTCCCCCCGCACGATTAGGATGCTCCGGGAGAACCGAAGATACCCAAGGGATCGGAAACACCGAAAGAGTAACGCTCACGCGCTTTGTAGCGCACGTTACCCGTCTGGAAGTCTCCGTCCATACCAGTCGTCATCGGAGCACGCTCAAAGTGCTTCATTCCGTTCGGCACATCAGTGCAGAGGAACCAAGCATTGGTGTCCGTGAGATAGTGGTTAACAGAATAACCCTCAGGGATCGTTCCGTTGTTGCGGATCGCGTTGACATCATTGTCCGCAGTACCAACCCGCTGATCTGTTTCCAGAATGCGAGTAGCAACGAACATGAGGTCAGGCGGCACAACCAGCTTACGCGGACGAGCCGCAATAAGCAGACCACGTTGGTCTGTCCACTTAGCAATCTGAATAACAGAAGCCTCAAGGGAGGTCTCGTTAAGGTCAGACGCTGTTGCTGGACGGTTAGAGTTGGTGCCTCCACTCACAAGCGGGTGAGCAGTGCTGAACAACGTAACTCCATCACCAGACTGGTAGGTGTTGAATCCGTCATTCAAAGGCGCGGCAGCCTTTACCTGCTTGGTGTAAGCCATTGCCCGTGCGAGAGCTTTGGTATAACGAGCAGAAAGTGAGTCATAGAGGTTATCCTCAATGGCTTCTTCCGTGATCGAAAAGCCCATCGCAATGGTTTCATGGTTATACCTAGCCGTAAACGACTCCTGTGCGACATCATACGAGATCGAAGCACCCTCGTTTTTAACAGGGGCAGCGTCGAAGCCGGAAAGTGCGACCTCTTCCTCGAAGCTACGATCCGAAGATTCGGTGTCATAGACTTCAGTATGCTCGTCCTCGTATTTTGCGTACTCCAGACCGAAAAGAGCGTTAAGCCCCGGCAGGAGTTCTTTAAGCATTTGTGCTCTTGAAATAGCCATAGCTTAGATTCCTGTCGTGTCTTGGTACTGGTGAGACGCACAGCTATCGCCGGTCGCATCACCACCCGAGTTGAACTTACAAATGACATCCGTAAAGGCGTCACCAACGGAAGAGTTCGGACCATCGACAAAATCGATGATACGGACTGGAAGAGTTTTAGTGACCGCGATACTGCCGCCGTCAATAGCATTCTTACTCGTTCCAATCGCAGTCGAACCAGCAGTCTGGACGACAGCAACATTATTGCCGAGTCCAGTCTGAGCAATCGCCTCATCAGCCTGAGCCTGAAATACGACATTCGGATCATCACAGACATAAGCCATGATGTCAGATGCCACAGTATTAGCAGGATAGTGCTGTGCAAAGGTGAGTTGGCTCGTGCTGGGGTCCGTGTAACGAACTCCAACAAAGATTCCACAAGGCGTCATCGCAGTCGTTCCGGTGTCCTTTTCAACAGTACCGGAGCTAACGAGCTTGACAACGTCCCCATAGAAGATAGCGGTTCCGTAGTTGCTGGCAATTTTGATGTGGCGAATTGCATCAGACCAAGTGCCACCTCCAAGTAAGCCGACAGGACGAAAACCATGTGGTGTAGCAGTGGTAGCCATACCGTGTTCTCCTTCCAAAGAAGACAAAGATTAAACCAAAAAGATCAATCCGGTTTCCTGCCACTACCAAAAGAAACTCTACTAGAAGATTCGTTCAGCTTTGGCATTCGAGGATCACTCTCGCGCATATAGTTATTGTCAACAGACTCAACCTGCCTAGCTGCCGCTTGCGCGTAATACTCATTACGTGCGTCTACATTGTCGATGGTAGTCTTGCAAAGTAGCAAACCTCCCACTTCGATGTTTCCAGAACCGCCCCACTTACTGTCGTGGTCAGACTGTAGCATCAATTCGGGATGATCTTCTGCCTTTACAGGCTCCCATCCCTCTCGAAACCGCTTCGACGTATTCACGTTATCTGCGTTTCCAAGAGTTGCTGTCCTAATCCACCGAAAGACGAAGCCTTCCTGCGGCTCGGGATCAGGTAGAACTTGCGGCGGTTCCCACGCTTTATCACGCACCTGTGTTTCGCGGGCCTGTGCCTGTCTTGGTTTGCGCTCTGTTCCTCTAACGTCAGCCATTACTCATCTCCTTCATAAGCTGTACCGCGTACTGTTGAGGCGATAAACCCAATTTCTTAGCGAGAGAAACTTGGGTGCTAGTCAACTCCACTTTGCGCGGCGATGCACCTGACCCCCTTTTGGTCGGCGCTACCACCGGAGTTCTTCGAGAAGTCGGAGTTTCACTAGCAGGAGTACTGCCTTCCCCGAAGAATTCCGAAAACTGCCCCTGTAGGGCAGAATCTATTTGTTCATAATAGCCCGGATTATTACGAGGGTCTACCCCCTGTTTAACGAGCTTCTCATGCAGTCCAACAGCAAAACCGGTCATCTCCTCGTGACCGGGCTGTTGAAACCACGCATTTCTCTTTAACCAATCAACTGCCATAGGATCAGGAGGTTGAATCTGCTGTGCTGGCTGTGGCTGTTGTTGAGCCTCAGACGGGACAGGCTGCTGAAAAGCATCTGCTTCAGAAGAATAGCGAACCCTCTCTGCATGAAGTCTGCTCAGTTCAGACTGGGCGGTGACAACGGCGTCCGTGTCCCCCGTCTCATAAGCCTCTCGATATTGCCGTTTAGCGCCTTCAATCTCACTGTCGGTCTTGGCCGCGACCTGATCATACAGGAGACGCCTTAACTCAGAGTGTTGATTTTTTAACGACTCATTTTCGCCTTGAATTTGTTTGGCGTAGTTAACGGCTTCACTGTTTTCCCTTTGGAAGCGCTCCTTTTCTCGACGCTCTTCGTTGTACTCATAGCGCAACTTTCCAATACGCTTTTGAATACGCTGACTAAGCTGACCTTCTTCCAAATCATCTTCTTCAGATTCTTCAGATTCATCCGCTCTGACTGGACGATTTCGGTCCTCTTCAGGAGTGTCGTCTACTATTTCGACCTCAACAGCATCTGGGTCGATATCCAGATCAACCTCTACCTGCTCAACTTGGTCTTCCGCTAAATTTTGATTGGTCATACTCTTTTAATCCCCCTTGGGTCTTCAACAACGGCTTCGACAGAGTCATCATTTACAATCCTGAACTCTTGCCCGTGAACATCAATCCGTGTTCCAGAGTAAGAGCGCATGAGAATAAAATCGCCCTCTTTACACCAAGGGCCATTTGGAAATCTTTCAACATCCTTATAGGCGTCCGGCCCTATTTTCAAAACCATACCGACCATGCTTGCGGCTTCTTCGCGCTTTCGCATGTCTTCGGGCAGCAATATACCGCCGTCAGTTTTTTCTTCTTTTTCGGGGATAGCAATTAAGAGCCTATAGCCAACCGGCTCCGGCAAGGCTTTTGCTTTTCTAGCCTCGTCCAGTTCGACAACTTTTTCTTTACTCATCTTCTTCTCCTTTACGCAAGGCCTCAAACAGATCAAGAAGCTCTCTCTCTGCCAAGGCAAGTCCCTCTATTACGCCCACAATCTTGTGGTACTCTTCAAAGCTACGCGCACCACCGGTAGCCAAGAAGTCGGCCTTCTCATTCATCGAAGACCTAAGGTTTTTTTGAAAAACCTCATAAACATTTTCAATGATCGCCAATTCGCACCCTCAGGTTATTTTTAACCTGAGTTATTTGTATTGCTATTATTCGGCCCCATCAAGTTTTTTCCGACATCAGCAAGAATTTTTGCAGTATCCAGAACCTGTTTTTTGCTGGCGTCTTCCTTACGCTGCTGAGACTCAAGAGATTCTTGCGCTATTTGAACGCCTAAACGCGCACCTTCCATTCTTTCTTGAGACTTGATTCTGATAAGCTCCGTCTCCTGACGCATCTGAGCTTCTTTCATCTTAGCTACCATCCGGGCTGTATCGGTCTGAGCCTTACGCTCAAGATCAGCCGCTTCAAGCTGAAGCTCTTGTTGCTGCAACTGGAATACAGGATCATTAAGTTTTTCCTGATTCTCTCGCATTTGCTCTTCCATGACATCCTTGCGGAACAGTCGATCAGACGCTTCAGCCACAAGACGAGACAGCTTGACTTCAACGTCCTCTGGAAGCGGCTCGTTCTCAGGCGGCAACTCTACACCAAGCTCTTTCTCGATTTCTCTGCGATACTTGTAGCCGAGATGCTCTTGAATGTGGGCTGCCATAGCTGCCTGTATCGTTCCCGCCATAGGGCTTTGACCAACAAGCTGTTGTATCTTCGGGTCTTGAATTGCATTCATATGAATTTGAATATGAGAATCGTGATCTTGATAAGAGAACGCTTTAAGTGGTTTACCGTTCAATACGTCCATATTCTCAGAGACTGGATCACGCGGGGTAGCATCCTCGGACAAGGGAATAATTGAATCCGCGTCTTGGATACCCAACACATCAAGCATCTGGCGATGAAGCTCAGGAAGATCATACATCTGTGGCGCTTGCTGAGATAGCTGCAACGCAGCCTGATACTGCATAATCCTCTGGCTCATGGTGGATGCGTTGGGATCGCTTACAGGAACAATATCCAGTCTACCGTCAAAATCCTCCGCTTTAACTACGTCATCATCTGACTCGTACTCATAGTTCTGGTCTGCCCCAAAGTCATGAACAAGATCAGAAATGAGCACAAACTCACGCTTCATAGAAGCATGAAGTCGGGCCTGAATTGCAGTCATAACCTTCATTGACCGCTCAATAAGAGCAAGCGTTGTTCCGACAGGAGCGTCTTGCTTCATGTCTGCCAGCTTTAGGTCGGTAAGAGATGCGAAACGGCGGCCCTCTTCGACAAGCTCACCAAGCATCTGGTGCAGGACATTACTGGGTTCTTTGTACGGAAGGAAAGTTATGTTGTCCTTAATGGCACCGCCGGGAACGTCAACGTCACGGAACTCACCCGGCATAATTGGCGTATCGTCGCCTTTGATTCTGAGTCCGCGAGACTTCAGGCCGCCCGGAAGGTTTGCAAGAGTACCGGCGTCAATAAGCTGACGCATGAGAGATGTTGCACTTTTTGCGATACCTCCAATTAAATGGATTAGACCAAAGCCGTAGAACCCAAGACCCGGCATATACTGATAATGCACAAAGTGCATACGCTTGGTTTTCTGCTCGTCATCTTCGTACCAGTTGCGGCGAATAGACAAGATTTCATTATTTGATCGAAGAACAGTTACAACGTAAGGAAGCGCGATTTCAGTTGGCTCTCCATCTTCCCCAACATCCTCATACCCCGAAAGGTCAAGATCGACATGAATTTCAAGAACCTGATGACGGGTATCTGAGCTTCCTGTTGAGCTTTCTCCCTCTAGCTCGTCGTACTTTTCTTGAATGTCAGTATCAAAGTCAGGAGCGTTGCCAATCTTCATATCGCGGTAAAGACCCGCTACCTGCAACTTCCTGATCTCGTTTGATGTCTTCCGCATGATGTGCGTGTACCGCTCTGCGGTCAGAAGATCAGCCGCCCCGTAGCTAACAACAAAATCTTCTGCGGGAACGAAAGACGTACATATGCGCCCCATAGAAGCATCGTAATAAACTTTTTTGAACGCAGAACCGGCTAGAGGGAGGCTGAAGAGTAACTGCTCCATCTCTGGCCTGTACTCAGTCATTTTGTCTGTCAAAAGAAAATTCATGTAGTCCCGCACTCGATGGGACTGTTTTTCTTTCTCATCGGTCATCTTGCCGAGAATTTTTGTTTTTACCGGACCTGAGGCTGGAAACACTTCCATAATCGCCTGAGACTGAAAGCGCACAATCGCTTCAGTAAGAATTGGATGATACACACCACAAGCACCCGGCCAAGGTGTTGTCCTGTCATCAATGTTCAAACCGAGTAGGTCTAACCCCTCGACATATGTTTTCGCCCAATCAGAACGCGAGTCTTTGTCAGATTCAAAATCTCCAATAAGATCAGAGGCAAGCGACCGAAGCTCGTCTTCTTCCATATGCTCTGCGAGGTTAGAATCGTGATCCTGCGGTAGTATGTCTTCAGTCTGAGGATCGAAATCAATAATTACGCCACCCTCTTCGGTGGAAATGGCAACTGCTTCAGGATTGACAATCGCAACCTCAACTTCTTGAGCGTTGGTGTCAGGGTCCATTAATTCGATTTCGCTCTCTTCAAGTTTTTTTTCAATAGCCATAAATTTATCCTTTAGGGATCAATACTAGTTAAGGCAGATTTATTGCTCAATAGTAATCTGCCTTCATGCGCGGGATGAACTCGTCGTCTTCATCGGAGTCTACTCGGACAAAGCCCCCCTGCCTAAACCTCAATAAAGCCTGAGTGCTGCTATCAACCAAGTCATCATGAGCGCCCACCGGGAAAGCAGCAAACTCTTCGATCACTTCTTCGGCCCAAGAAGTTTGAGGTGTCCAAACCACGCCAGATGCAAAAAGATCACTTACTGCGTTTACTCGTGCAATCTTATCATTGCCACGCGAAGGAGTGAACTCACCAATGGGCATACCCATTTGGCGTAATTCAAATATCAGAGGGGTACCCGCTGCTTTTGCCTCTACGATACAGGCGTCAGGCTCCCACTCGTTGTACATCTTATACGCTACGTTTTTAAGTTCCGGGAACTCCATTCTTTCTTTGAAGGCGTCCAGAAGAATAATGTTAGCGCCATCATCTTCATCGTAGAAAACACCCCACGTAGTACATGCTGAGTAGTCAGCCCGTTCGTGTTTGAGAAAAGCCGTGTCCCAAGACTGGATTACAAACTCACAATTAGGTGGATTCTTATGCTCCCAAGGCCTCCACCATTCTCTCTTGATGATCGCGTTCTCTTCCGCAGTCGGGTCTTGCTGGTACTGGGCAGACCACTTGGAAGAAGGGAGTTCCGCTTTCAGCTTTTCTAATTCTTCCTTAGACCAAAACTCAGGCCAAAGAGGATTACCAGATGGCATAATTGCAGGAAGCTGGATGACCTCCCACTCATCACTGCCGTCTCTTTGGTGGGATGCTTTTAGTATTTGACCGGCCAAATCTCTTTGGTGCCATCGGGTCATAACAATTACGATTGCGCCACCCGGCTGTAATCGCTGGCGAGGTCCTGATGTGTACCACTCGTACACAGGGTCAAACACAGAAGCATCGGGCGATCTCGCTTCTTGTTCACTGTGCGGATCGTCGATGATCAGAAGATCAGCGCCTTTACCAGTCACAGCACCACCAACACCAATAGCGAAGTACTCTCCCCCTTTGTTGGTGTTCCAACGGCCCGCCGCCTTTGAATCCTGACGCAGAGCGACATCCTTGAAGACTGACTTGAAGTCATCGTCACCCACGAGGTTTCGGACTTTTCGGCCAAAGCCAACAGCGAGTTCTGCTGTGTGGGCAGTTTGAATAACTTTCTTTTCGGGGTATCTGCCCAAAAACCATGCCGGAAGCAGATAGCTAGCAAATTCAGATTTAGTATGTCGGGGAGGCATGTTGATGATCAGGCGTTTTAGTTCGCCATTACAGACACGCTCAAATGCCTTAGCCATAATCTCATGATGACTGCCGCCAATAAAGGCGGGCCACATCTGTCGAACAAATTTCAGATACTCGTTTTGTGCAGACTCGCGTTTTGTTGCTGAGTCTAAATCCTGCAACAGGCGAAGTATCTCTGCCTGTTCTTCATGCGGTAGTGAAGAAACCTGACTAAGGTAGTTTTGAAGCTGTGCATCCATCTACTACCCTCCTCAAAAAGGAAAGGACGCAAGAAGCGCCCTTTCCCGGTGCGTAAAGGGGAACTTGCACGGGTATCGGTTACCCCGGCACCGGCCCACCATAAAGATGGAACGATCATATAATATATGAAGGTCGATATAATTCAATGCTAAAGAACCCAACAAGACATCAGTAGTTGAACGTCACAAAATTTGAATTAGACCATTCGTATGCGAGTTCAATATCCTGAGGGTCGTTGCGGTCGTGTCGCCCCCATGCTTCGGTGCTCACCTCTCCGCTGGAGATCAGGCTCTTCAAGCTCTTTTTTTCTGCACGATCATCACTGAGCCAATACTTTTCGTAGGCAAGGGAACTTTTGGGAGCGTTTATATACATCCACCCAATCTTGTCTTGCCATCCAACCACAAGAAATGCGGGTACGTTTTTTTTCTCTGAAAGATTCATCAGAGCATCGCACTTCATCTTCGAGAGCTTGTAGGTCGAATAATCACCGTATCGCGGCTTTCTTTTTTTGACCTCGACAAATGCAAGAGGTTCGCTATCCGGCACACGAATAACGCCTCCTGAATCAAGCCTCACGAAAAGGGGCTTCTTCATTACAAAATCATATGAAACAGTTTTCCCTGTCTGATCAAATAGTACATGACCCTTCTCACGCTTGCCGTCTTCGCCTGTGCTTTTATCGTCCACCGTCCAAACAACAAACTGTTTGTGAAAGGCGTCAACAACTTTGACCTCATGCTTTGCATCATTATCTGTCTGATAGAGGGGCCTCAAGACTTGCCCCTTAACGATGCCCAGACTTCAGGCGGGTAAATACTCCTCGCACGACCCGGAGGGGTATAGAGAAATCCATCGTCTGTGAGCGAACGTGTAATCCTGTAAGCGTTCGACGGATGCGTTCCCATCTCATTTGCTATTTCCCTGTACGAAGGCGAATGGTTATTTTTCTCCCAGAATTTTCTCACGAAGCTCAGAACCTGCTGTTGTCGTTTTGTCAAACCACTCACCCTCCAATTCTAGAATGTAGACAGGCTTACTGCTGGTGACGGCCCATCCTATCTCTTCAGCAACGCCGGGACTGTCCTGCCAACCCGTAAGGGCAGCCACTGCCATCACATCGGCGTTTTTGAAAAACTCAGCATCACGCCTCATCCACCATTCCTTGGGATGCTCAGGTACAACTCTCTCTACACCCCGGCCATAGACTATAGGCGAGAACGCCCATACCCCCGCGTTCAGCAGCCAGTCGGTGAATATGGTCACTTGGGTAGATCGAATGTCAGAGACGTACCTAGAAACGCCCCCAGAGGGCTGGAAGGGCAGTTGAGATTTGTAGGGAGAGGCGAGATACACGACCTTGTTCCGACATTCAGCAGCAAATCGGAAAAAGTCCCCCTCAAAATCCTCTTTCAGGTCCCGATATATTTTGAAATGAGGAAAGGGGAGCCGCGTGTTCATGAGTATGTCTCTCATCGGCCCTGACCACGGTACTTTTTGAAATTTAATTTCTGCTGACGACTCTTTGGGCGAGTCCGAACACTCGCACCTATGGTCGTTTTCTTTTTTATCCGGTCAACAGGAACCCGATCAACTTTTTTAGCCATGTCACCCCCATGTGAACAAAGTTTGAACGCACTGGGAGCGTTATACTAGCCTAGAATAGCTTAGTCTAGACTAAAATATAAAATATAGGCTAGACCTAGCTCTAGCCTAGAACTAGCTCTTGACTAGTACTAGAAACTAGTATACAACTAGTGTTGTTGATTTAGTTTGATTCCCTGTGAAGCCCCAAAAATCATGGTGTTTCCTCCCAAACTCAAGGGTCCTCCGTAATAGGTGGACCCTATTTTTTTGCAAAAATATAATTGAAGCTCGTAGGGACCCAAAAAGGGGTACCCACCTCTTCGCTGTCAAAATTCTGTGGTTATTTGTGCAGATTAGTGTGTAGTGCCGCCGGGTCGCGCACAACACATAGGGTCCCCCCCGTCCCCCACCCCCCGGCCGATGCCGATAGTGTGGCTACATGGGGTACACCCCCCGACCTTTTCCTGACCAGTCAAGCGCCGGGTTATTTTTAACCTGACGGCTCACTGCCTGACTTAGGCACCGCGCTTTGGCCTCAGTCGCGGCCGCCCAGCAGGGCCGTCAGACGTGCTTGCAGTTCTGTCCGCAATTCGTCCGGCGTCCGCTCCGTATTGTCGGTCTCGATCCGCTCGACGAACAGGCCGACGTCGTGCGTCTTGCCGAGCAGTTCGAGCGCCCTCACTCTGGCGCTGTCGCTCTCCGCGTTGGTCGCCTCGTGCTCCAGCCGCTCCAGCACCAGCCGCCTTCGAGAGAGCGCCGACGCTTGCGCAGCACGCTCTACGCTGCCTTGATGGGCATGTAGTCTCCGGGCGATCTCCGGGTGACCAGCAAGTCGCCATGCCTCTGTATCGATAGCTGACCGCTTCATGCCCTCTGCGCTGTATGCCCCACAGTATGCCTCGTACTGAGACTGCCCACGTATCAGTCCGGCGAGGAATGCCTCCTGCTTCGCGGTGAGCTTCCGGCCTTTGCTTGCCTTCGCACCCTTCCCGCCTTCCACCAATGTCAGCTTCGGCGCATCGTCGCCGTGTTTTATGTCGTCGCTCATGCCGTGGCCCTTCACACTCCAGTTAAAATTAACCCGTCAGAATGTACGTTTTCTGCGGGTTTCCATCAATGTGTAAAAAAAAACACTAAATGTGCAATTAATGTGTTGACCGTCCCATAGATGTGTGAGCATATACTGCTCATACGCTGATCGCGACAGCCTAACAACGCGAACCCACTGCCCGAATGAGTAGCAGTTCACGGGGGCACTTTCCCAGTCACACTAGACTGGGCGACGAAAGTCGGACCCCCCGGAGCCAAGCGCAGATGCAGGATCACAGTGACAAACCAAACCCGTCTATCGGGAGCCAAGACGCTTCGCCCCTACCACAAGGCAAGTGCAAAGATGGTCAGCGAAATCCAGCATGGTGCTGGTGCCGCCCTGAACTAGCCATCCTCTGGGGAGAGTGTCCGGTGCTGTTGCTGCACCGCTGATGATGACCCAGCAGGGTCGAAACACACAACATGAGGATTGACCACCATGACCAAGTTCAACACTGCATTCGTTTCCGCCGCCCGTGACGACTTCGAGATTGCCTCCGCCAAGGAAGCACAAATCGGTGGGCTTCGCGACGAACTCAACCCCGAGGCAAACAAAGTCAACGCTATCGCATTCTTCGCCGTGGTTGCCAAGTCGGCGGACCTCGACAACCCCAGCTTCAAGGGTCGCAAGGCTGTTGCCGGTGAGTTCCGCGATCTGGCCGCGTCCTTCGGCCTGAAGGAGGCCAAAGCCAAGCTGATCTGCGAGAACGCCATCAAGATGAGCCGTCACCCGGTCTTCGCCGACGCCATCGCGAAGGTCGCGGAGGTGGACTCTGTGCTGGGAGCGGGTGATTTCGCTCAGGAAATCGGCGGCATCTTCGCGGCCGAGGGCATCACCACCCAGTCCAAGCTGGTGAAGCTGCTCAACCCCAAGGCTGAGGTGTCAGCGGCTGACGAGTTCGCCCTCGCTGCCCTCAAGAAGGTCGGCGCTGCCAAGGCTGATGTGAAGATCACCAAGGCCGCAATCTGCACCGGGACCATCTCGGACGACGATGCGATCCAGTTGCTGCTCGATGCGGCTGCGCGGATCGATCCCCGTGTCGCCGAGGTCGCTGCCACGCTGGTCGATGCGCTGAACAGCGGCGGTGTCGAGATCGAAGTCGACGAGGCCGCATGATCGGGGGGCCTAGCGCCCCCCTCTCAACTCCTACTGACGAGGCTGGATGATCACCAGCCGAAACGCCTTCGGGCGTCTGGGAAAATCAACGAGGTGACACATGACTGACATTTATCGACTAGCGTCTGACCAGCGCAAAGGCCCCAACTGTGGGCCGACTTCGGTCTCAGTGCTCGCTGGCATACCGCTGGCCGAGGCCATGCGGGTGGTGGGCGAACAGTCCGCCAAGCCCGAGGGCTGGAAAGGCGAGACCTTCAACGAGAGGTACACCCCCGGCATTGAGCACCTGCCAAAATTGCAGCGCACCATGCTGCACCGGGTTTACGACGGCGACCTGTTCGTCGGGCTGAACTTTCTCGGTCTCAACCCTGTCGTCGATATCGACATCAACGAGCGCTGCGCGGGTGTGAACGTGCAGAATGCGGTTCGGTCCCTGCCGAAAGACAAGGCCTATCTCGTGATCTCCGGTGGTCACGCTCAGGCCGTCGTCGATGGCCGCATCTTCGACCAGTCCACCGCTGTCGAGGGTGATGACCCCCGGACATTCTGGGGCCGTCGCAAAAAGGTGTTCCTCGTGATCACCGTAGACAAACGCGCCGTGACCAAGCGGCGCGTCATCAAGTTAAAAATAACCCCAAAGGCTAAGGAGGCCTAATCAAATGGAATTCTTCACCATCTTCGTAATCGTCACCACCGCCATATTCATCGTGGTAGCTGGCATGGGCATGTGGGCAACCGGTGCGCTCCCTGAAGGGAACACCGACATCCGCAACGCTCGCGCCCTAAATCGCAGGGTCGAGAAGCTGACCCGTGAAAAGCTGCGGCATGAGCGGGAAATGGACCGCATCCGCCGCATCCGCAAACACCGCAACCGGAGGTAATCCAATGGAAACCAATCGCAAGCCCGCCTCGAATGCCGAGGCCCGTCGCGTCGCCCGCCTGACTGGCAAGGTGACCCTTGAAACCCCAACCCCCTTTGCGGCAGTTGTCCGCACCAACCGCAGCAGTAAGGCTGCCAAGGGTACCCCCGTGACCGTCGCCAAGATATTCGATGGCGACTGGGGGCCTTGTGCCGTCTGCCACACCGAGGACGGCGACAAGATATTCCTGTCGCTGGGCAACCTGACCCACAAGGGTGAGGCTGACGCCAAGGTTGTGAAGGCCCTCGAAGATGAAGACGCGGCTCGTCGCTTTCACGGTGAGCGGCGCGTCTTGGTGGGGGAGCCGGACTGGTCGAACGTCAAGTGCGTGGCCTTCGATGTGTTTCCCACCCTGACTGATGGTCGCGTCCACAGGGTGCGGCTGTTCTTCCCACGCGAAACAAAGGACGGCAACCCGCTGTTCGACAATGGCACCGTCCCCGGCTGGTTGTGGGACATCAAGTTGAAAGAGGCGCGTATCCCCGCCGACTTCACAATCGTTGCGTGATAGTTGTTGAGTAAATCCTGACGAGTTAATTTTAACCTGAGAGGTGACTATGGAAAAGTATTCTGGTCATGAGATCGACCACAAGCCTGTTAGCTGGTCACGCAATCGCGCCCATCACTACAGCATGAAGAAGGAAAGCTATTTGAGGCTTGCCGCTTCGATGGAGAAGCGGGCCAAGTGGGCGCGGAGACGCGGTAGTGACAAAGAGTACACCAAATACCTTCGTCTGTTGGCGACGGCGTCCGAGTATCGCAGACTTGAAGGTCTCTACGAGTAAATCCTGATTAGTTAATTTCAACCCAACTGCATGAGGTGACACTATGCATATCAAACCATCCCAACTGACCGAGGCCCTGTGCCTCACCCTTCCCGATAGCCCCGTGATGATTTGGGGTTCCCCCGGCGTGGGCAAGTCTCAAATCATCCACGACAGTGTCGAGGATATCTTCGAGGCTGTTGCTTATTCGCGTGGCGTCTCTGACGAAATCGGTGAGGTTCCCGCCTCTCCGATCCTGTGGGAACGTCGCATCAATGACTACGATCTGCTCGACTTCGCGGGTCTGCCGCACATCGTGGACAACGTCCAGAAGCGGGCGCTGCCTGATATCTGGCCCGGTGTCGGCTCCGACGATCCGGTCTACGGCGTCCTGTTCCTCGACGAGTTTCCGCAAGGCGCTCGTGAGAAGCAGACCGCAGTTCAGCGGCTGCTCGACGAGGGGCGCATTGGCGACTACGTGCTGCCGGGGCATCCCAAGTCTGACCCTGACTGCAAGCGCGGTCTGGTCGTGGTCGTGCTGGCTGGCAATCGCCAGTCGGATCGCGCCAACAGCCACGGCATGGGTACCCAGACCGGGTCCCGCATGGTTCACTTCACGCTTGCGCCTGATGTGGACGACTGGCTGGGCTGGGCCTCCGAGGCCGACGTTGACCCGTTGGTCACCGCGTTCGTCAAGCAGATGCCTGAGTATCTGTACAAGCTCGACCCGACTGCCAAGTCGGACACGCCGACAGGTCCAACGCCTCGCACCTTGGAGAAGCTGTCTAAGGCCGTGAAGCGCTGCCCTCCGGCGACCATCGAGACTGCCGTGTACACCGGCATCGTTGGTGAGGAATGCGCCCGTGCTTTCCTCGCACTGTGCCATGCGGCCCGTGGGGTGAACGTGGAGGAGGCTCTGACCAGCCCCGAGACATGCCCCGTGCCTGTCGAGACCGGGATGCAGTTCGCTGCGGCGGCTCTGCTGATCCGCCGTTCCAATGCGGCGAACTTCGACAACATCGTCAAGTTCGTCGAGCGTGACGGCTGGTCTTCGCCGGAGATCGGCGTCTTCGTGGTCGAGGCGATCAAGCGGCGCATACCGCTGGTCACCGAGACCGCAACCTACCGGGACTTCTGCCTACGTTGGGCAGACATCCGTTCTTAACTAACAGCCGGGGCTTCGGCCCCGGCGCTTTTATGAGGATGACTTCATGAGCGAAATCTACTGTAACGGTATCCCAATGATCTGGATCACCGTCGATGAAAATAGCGACGGTGATCTACAGGCGTACCCATCGCCTGAATATAAAGATTACCTAGTCCGCGCTGATCTATGGGACGGCTCAATCCCCAAGGACTACTTTCAAACCCGCTGACGACCGGAGGAGACAACACAATGTTCAAGATCAACCTTGCCCCCAAAGTTAAGGCCCCGGCACCGCGCCAAAACGAATTTATCGACGGGTTCGAGGTGTGGCGCAGAGGTCGGACTTGGCACGCGCAAAAATGGCCCTGCGTAATGTCTGCCCCGACAAAACGGGCGATAGTGGAGATGATCCGCAACCACGAAAGCTAAGCAACCTGCCGGGGCTTCGGCTCCGGCATCTTCGAGTTAAAATTAACCTGTCAACATATGAGGTATGACATGACTGCACTATCTGAAAAAGCCGTTCTCGTTCGCGTGGTTGGTTCCACATGGCGAGGCATCCGCACCGACAAGGCAATCGCCGAGGGTGCGGCTTCACACTTCGACACCACATCCGATTGGGTGAGCGGGTCCAAGCGGCTGGTCGATCCCGAGGTTCTCAAGGCCCCCAAGAAGATACTCGGGGCTGCGCGCAACTATCTGCGTGGTGACAGTGCTGGCCCCATCGACGGCCAGTTCATCACAGGCGGCCTCCCAACGTGGGACGACAAGGGCTGGTATATCCTGCCCAACGCGCTGAACGAGAAGGTTCTCCGCAATCTTGGGGAGTTCCGGTCTCGGTTCGACGCTGCGCTGGAGGATTTGCGGGATGCACTACCCGCCGCCATCGAGCGTGCTCGTGATGAGAACCCCAACTTGTGGTCTGCTGACGACTACGCCGGGGGCAGCGACGACGACGCAAACGCTGCAATCATCGTGGCCGAGCGGTATTCGTTCGACCGTGAGCTTGATGTCATCCCCGACAGCGACGACATCCGCGTGTCAGCATCCAAGGAATTTGTGGATGCACTCAAGGCGGAGGTCGAGGGCCGTGCAAACAAGCGCCTCGAAGAGGTCGCCACGCACACCCGTGACACGGTGCTGACCACGCTGCGCCACTTTGCCGACAGTCTCTCCGAATATGACCCGGAGAACAAACGGGCGACGGCGTTCCGTGACAGCACGGTCAACCGGCTGCGTGAGTTGGTGCCGGTGGTTCGCGCCCTCAACGTCGAGGGTGACGCACGGCTGGATCAGGCTGCCAGCGACATACTGGCGGTGATCGGTAATCGCACGGGTGAGACCCTGCGCGAGGATGACGAAGACCGGGCGGTCGTTGCCGCCAAGGCCACCAAGCTGGCCGACAATCTCTCTTCTGTCTTCAACTAGGAGGAATAACTATGTACAAGTCAGTGATTGATCCCGAGTTCGGGCGCTTGGTACGCGCCCGTTCTCGACTGGGCAGCAAGGCTCCCGGCTACGCTGCTCAGGTCTTCGGCCTTCCGTTGGTCGAGACCACCCGCACCGACACGATGGCGACCGATGGCAAGTCCATGTTCTGGAACCGCACGTTCGTGCAGAACACCACCGACGCAGAACTGGAGGCGGTCGTCCTGCATGAGGGGCTGCATGTTACGTTCATGCACCACCTGCTGCGCGGCGACATCAACCCCGACCTGTGGAATCAGGCGTGTGACTACGCCATCAACATTGTGGTTTGTCAGGCCGGTCTCCCACTGCCGGAGGGGGCGTTGTACGACATTAAATACTGGAATATGTCTGCCAAGCAGATCGCCAAAGCTCTGTCCAGCTTAGAGCAGCCCCAGAGCACCCCTCAGAGCGCTTCTGGTGAGGGTGAGCCGTCCGAGGGTGGCGATGCCCCCAGCGGTGGCGATGGCGATCAGGACGCGCCTTCTGGTGCTCCCGAGGCCCCGTCTCATGCTGGTGAGGTCTGGGATCAGACCGACGATGGCGGCAACCGCCTGACCGGCGACGATCTCGAAGAGGCTATCGAAGAAGTCCGCAGGGACATCATCGTGGCCGCCGAGGTCGAGAAGGCCACCGGCTCGGGCAGCTACAACATCAGCGATGGTGTGCTGGATGCTGCCAAGGCTGCTACCGTGGACTGGCGTGAGGCTCTCGCCGACTTCCTGTCCAGCAGCTTCGGTGAGGAGGCAACGCTGGCTCGTCCCAACCGCCGCTTCATTGGCGGGGGCCAGTACTTCCCCTCGACCGAGGGTGTCAGCGGTGGCGACCTTGTCTTCGCCATCGACACCAGCGGCAGCGTCTCTGCCAAAGAGGCGCAGCGTTTCGCGGACGAGATCGATAGTCTGCGCGATGTGATCAAGCCTGATCGGGTGGTCGTGATCTACTGCGACTGGTCGATCCAGCGCACCGCTGGCGGTGAGATGTACGACGAGTTCGACGACTACAGCGACATCGTGGTCGAGAACAAGTCGGGCGGTGGCACACGGTTCGAGCCACCCTTCAAGCTGCTACAGCAGGAGGGCATTGATCCCACGGCGCTGATCTACTTCACGGATGGGTATGCCAGCCTGTCCAAGGAGGTGCAGGACGAGACGCACTTCCCGGTGTTGTGGGCATCGACTGGTGTTGATCCGTTCGAGGGGCAGGAGCCTTTCGGCACGTTCCTCAAGGTGGAGATGTAGGGGGCAACCCCTGCATCCCCGCTTGGGGTTAAAATTAACCCGTCAATGTTTGGAGAAGTAGATGCGTGATAGTATTGTATGCCCGCTCTGCAAGGGAAATGGATTTTTGCGTGACAAATTTCGCAAGCGAATTGTCCAATGCGATGAATGCAAATCATCTGGAGAAATTAGAAAGGAGATAAAAGATGAGCAATCTAACGTACTTGAAATTCTTCGACGCCGACAGCGTTGATGTTGTCAATGACTTGTGCAAGCGCGGCTGGAAAGTGAAGCCAGCCGGTGAGACAAAAGAAGGTGTTCCGATGTCCGCCGTGTATATCAATGCCGGTGACGAACGCGACATTCACATCTTGCATTGTCCTGAGTGCCTCGAAGTAGAGATCGAGGTGTATCATCTTGACTGGTCAATGCTGAACTGTCCGGGTTGCTCTTCTGACGTTGCTCAAGAAGAGTGGATCACCGAGGCTGATATGAGAGAGATACGTCTAGAAGAACTTTGTGATGGTGGTTATGTTCCGTTACCTGAGGGCGAAATAGACGAAGGGTATGACGACGAACCTGCCTAACAAAATGAAAGGAGATCGCTATGACTGAGCGATACAATTTTGCAGACGATGTTATCGCCGCGCTTAATAATCCTAAGCGCGGTTTTTATATGAAAGGCTTCTCGCCGGAGACTACCCAGTTCAGGCGGCAGCGCCAACAAAGAGTCTCCAGTATGCGTAAAGATATGAGGCTGGCTACCCGTTACGTTCTCGACGACGATTTTGTGGACTTCGCAATGGAGGCGTCGATGCGGGCTGACGGGGAAGAATTAGTTGATCAATACAAGCTCATGTCTCCCCCCAACGATCTCATGTGGATCGAATGGAACGAAGTTGCTCGACAGAAAACGCTCGAAAGGGTTTGTCCTGAGATTGGTGAGATATCGAAGGTTGATTGGCACAACATTCCTCCGAGCGTAGGCTACCTTTTTGAAGAGGCCCCTCACACGGGCTATGAAGGCGAGGCCTTCATAGGGACGCCGTTTGCTAACTTTGATGATCTGCACGAGGGACTTAGCGGCAAAGTATTTACGTCGCCTCTTGCGATCTATTTCGCGAAGTTCGACGAGGAGAAAGGGTCTGGGTTCTCCTTAGAAAATCACAGAGATTTTCTGGCTGATTTCTTCTCCTTGTCGCCAGATAAACTGTCTAACGAGCAAGTCGAGTTAACTCGAAAAGAAGAGTTCGCCGCCGTAACTGAGTCGCTTGGGGACTGGTGGTGCAGGAGGAATCTGAACTCTCTGACTACCGAAACAGGCCACGCGATCAATACGCTATGCAACCATCTTCGCATTATTCAAGGTCCGGGCGTTGACCTTTTTGTTAATACACAAAGCGGTCAGTGGGACTCAGAAGTTGCAAAGTCATTAAAGGCTGTTGGGTCTGACATGACCAACGGTGACGCCCGGTTTTTGATCACCGTTTTTGCGATGCTGAACTACGACTGGATTGTAAAAGAGCAGAAAGAAGCTGGCAGCAAGCGCCACTACCGTCATGGGAAGTTCCATCGTGGCAACTCTCACATTGAAGTATCCATTGACCTGCCAAAATTTCATGGGGTCACAGTCATGCCAAATGGTTTTGGTGGCATGAATGAGAGCAGCCGCCGTCAACACAGTGTGCGCGGTCACTGGCGGCGTTATCGTAAGACCGGGCAGCGCGTGTGGATTTCACCACACCTGAGAGGTGACCCCAAGCTAGGCGTCATTACGAAAGACTACGTCTTAACCCACAAGAGGTGACATATGCAGAAGTTCAAAAGATGCCGCAAGTGCGGCGGTCTTGACGAGTACATCATGACTCAAGACACAACAGACTTTTGGTATTGCGACGACTGCAAAACCGAAAGAGCGGTGAAAGCCGTTGATCTAGAAACGCCCGAGACACGGGCTATAGACAGAATGGGAGAGTGACATGACATGGCACTTATGTTATTTGTTGGGCGCGATTGTGACGCTTAGTCTTTTTGTCTTTTTTGTTGGGACATCAACCCGCAAATTAGACACTAAAGGCGAAGTTGTCACAACCATTGTCGGGTTAACTTTAACCTTACCAGTGGTTGGTATCGTTATCGCAACGACACTTTTTTGGGGAACTAACTGATGAAGAGAATTGGAGTTATCGCTGACGAAGTAATCGAGAGCTTGTGCCGCGCACAGGCTGAGGCAACAGACCCAGAGGTCAAAAACATCTGGAAACAAAAGGTCGCCGAGGTGGCCCGCAGAAAGGAGAACTTAAATGCAGAGACTACATATTAATCTTCCCGATGATCTTCACGGAATTCTGAGGGATATGTGCGACAAAGAGGTCAGGAACGTATCGTCTCAGATTCAGTTTCTGATCAAACAGGCGCACAGACAGTCTAATGGAGGTTCTAATGGAACAGCCCCGGAGCCAAGGCAAGATGATCGTTGAAGTCCCGATCACCTTGATTGACGAGAACGGTAGGTCATACAAAGCCAAAGCGTTGGTCAATAACGTCACTGGCGAGGTGAACCATGTGCCGATGCATCAGGACGCAAATTGCGTCCCAGCGGAAGCGAAGCCTGACAACTAATCGAAGGGAGGGGGAGCAATCCCCCTCTTAAATCTCAACGTCCCAATCCTCGTGGACTTCTTGGTAGGTCCCCGTGATGACATCATATGTCAATTCAGAAACACCTTGTTTGCCGAGGTGTTTGAAGCGAACCTTCCACACATGAACCTCGACGGTCTCCCGATCAAAATTTCGGTGAACCGTTAAGCCGACATCCGCCTTTGCAAACCAGCTTGCTGAAGACGAGATGTCGTATCCCTTGGGAACCGGATAATTCCCATCGTTCTGTCGATACAATTTCGACGGATGAGCGACAAAGAACACGGCGACATCGTGGGCCGCCGCCCAGTTCCGAACCTTTGTCAGCATCTCGCTGATAAGGTTTGTCTCGCTCTTAGACCCCAGCCCCATCTCCATATAATTGTACGGATCAATAGTTAATGTGCGAACACCCATGCGGGCTACCGCTGCCGATGCCCGCTCCAGAATATCATCGATGGTTGCCGAAGTGCCGTCGCTCTGCTCCATGAAGATGAAGTGATCCCGAAGCCAATCCATCGCGTCTTCCATCTCGTCCTCTGACATGCGCTGCGTCGGCCCAATGTGAAATGGCTTCCGCAGCTTCTTCTCAAGAAATTTAGCGATGTGCATGTGCGGCGGGTTTTCAAAGCTGCATATGGCATGTTTCCAATCGTAGGTCGCAGCGAGGTTGAATAAAATTTGATCAACAAACTCTGATTTACCCATCGACGGAACGCCGGTCACAATGTGCAGCATTCCGCTCTTGATCGTGAAGAGTTCATCCACGCAAGCAAAGCCTGTGGTCAATCCCTTGCCAGCACCGTTCTGGTAGAGATGTTTCACCGCATCAGCGTAGTGATCGGTGTCATACAATCCGGCTATCGGCCAAGGAGTTGCCGCGTCAATCATGTTGCGGAGTTCTGCCTTGCCGTGTCGCAGCAGAACATCGTTAGCGTCTTTGCAGTCCTCGGGGAACTCGACGGTCCAGCACTTGGACTTGCCTATGCGTCTCGCCAGTTCTTCCGCGAGGGCCTTGCCCGGAGCATCACCGTCTACAGCGATGACGATCTTCTCAGCCTTCTTCAGCTTGTCGTGCGCTTGCCAGACATAGTTGAACTTCCGGTCCTCCGATGGATCGACTGTCCCGTCACTGACCTTAACGGGAGCGCCATTCGGGACGCTAATTGCGTTCCGCACCCCAGCCTCTCTCGCGCTGAGGCAATCAATCTCCCCCTCCACGATAACTATCGGCTCTTCATCAACGATACGCTCGACGCCATAGAAGCTGGTCGCGCTGCCCTCTTGAATGTGATCCTTGATATCGATCCCACGATATTTGACTGCGTAAATGTTATCGGTCTTTGGATCGACGTATGGAAAGCCAACCACCGGCACCTCCGCATTCGCCTTGCGTAACCACTTCGTGCCAGAGACAACTCGCCCCGAGGCTATTACCTCGTCAGACAGTCCGCGTGACTTGAGATAGTCAACGGCGTCATCCTCTATTTTCTGTTTTGGCGGCGTAAACTTTTTAATTTCTGCTGTTTTTTCCACTCTGTCTGTTCCTCCGTTCTCACCACAATGGTGGCAGAGCCAGCGGACGCCGTCCTCTGTCACCTTGATGGACAAGACTTTTTGCTTTTGATTGGATTTTCTTCGGGTGTGCGAGCAGACAGGACAGGTGTCTCTGTATTGCCCGATAGATCGATGCGCGTATCTACCGCGCAGTGTGTCTTGTAAGTCAGTCATTTTGTCACCTCCACTTCTGTCATAGTGGTGGTTTGACAAATCGTCAAACAGGAATTTTCGCCAGCCTTATTTCTGCTCGTGGGTTTTCCTTGTCCAGAGCATGTAAAACAACCTTCGCCTTAATCTGCCGGTCGTTCTTGATTGCGCGGCCCTGCAACAAATCCATGATCAGGCTTTCATCAAGATCAGGTCGGCGGGAGGCGTACCAAATTTTGCACCAGAGCAAGACATCATCTTCGATCAATTCATCCAGAACCCTGCATTGACTGGCAAATGTTTTCTCGTAGGCCCTCGCCTTGTCAGACTTGATCGAAGCTGGCCTGTTTCCAAATTTCACAATCTTGCGGGAGTTAGCCTTACTGGCTGGCTCACCTAAAATCTCACAACCAAATAGCCAATCCGTGAGCCACAATTTATCGGTGTCTAATAAATCTATTGCCATTAGTTATTTCCCTCTGTATGTTCGCTCACATGAGGTACACAAATAAGACTGGTTTACCAGACCCAGTGGTGAAAGCGCTCACTGAGTTTGAAAAAGGAGAGGTAGTCGAAGGCACCCGTGTCACGACGTTGATCGATTCTCCCAGAATTTCACAACTGCGGCAAGAGCACGGACACGAAATAACCGAGGACGTGTCAGAACTCGTCTATCGTGTGATGGGTACTGCTATCCACACCGTGTTCGAGAACGCTGCCAGCAACAGCTACGTCGCAGAGGAACGCCTCGAACATGACGTAGATGGCACGCTGATCTCCGGGCAGATTGATCTCCAGTACGAAGACGACGACGAGGTCGATCTCAAAGATTTCAAATCCACCTCCGTATACAAGGCGATGATGTCGGACCACTCAGATTGGGAGAGGCAGCTTAACGTCTATGCCTATCTGGTTCGCCACGCCAAGGGTCTGCGCGTTCGTTCTGCGTCAGTTATCGGGGTATTACGAGACTGGCGCAAAGCCGACGCCGACAGGCGAGAAGATTATCCTGCTGCACCGATTGTCGAGATCGACGTTCCTTTGTGGTCAGAGCCTGAACAAGACGAGTACGTCCAAGGTCGGGTTCGCGAGCATTCGAGAGCAGAATTAGAGAAAGAGTTCAACGGGCTGCCCGACTGCTCTGATGCAGAGAGATGGGCGCGTCCCACCAAATGGGCAGTCCACAAAGGTAAGAATAAAAGGGCGTTGCGGGTCTTCGATAATGAAGACGACGCCCAGAGTTTCGCCGCCGAGGATGACACCCGGCGAGTGGAAAAGAGGCCCGGTGAGTTCACCAGATGTGCGAACAACTATTGCCGGGTCAATCAATGGTGCAACCAATGGCATGAGGTAAAAGATGACAACCAAGAAGGGTAATTTTGAGAGCCTCTTTGAGGCTAAAATCCCTGCGGACAAGATCGAAAAGAAGAATGGGTTTGACTATTTGAAGTGGTCATATGCTTGGTCCCAGATCAAAAAGAGGCACCCAGATGCTTCTTTTGAAAAGCATTGGTTTACAGTGGGGGAGCCGAGTTATTCCATACCCTACGCGATGGACAAGAAGGGTTTTGCATACGTTAAGGTCACCGTCACGATTGATGGCGATTCAATAACCGAGACCTTTCCCGTTCTAGATTACCGCAACAAGGCGGTGCAGACACCCGATCCGATGGCAGTCAACACAGCCTTACAGAGAGGGCTTGTGAAAACGATTGCTTACCACGGGTTTGGTTTGCTCCTTTACGAAGGCGCAGCCGACGAGTTGATTGCTGAGGAAGAGCCGGAACAGATCGAAGAGAAGATCGAAGAGAAGCCCAAGGCTAAACCGAAGAAGGCTAAGAAAGAGGAGCCAGAGGTTAAAATTAACCCATCAACAGATGGTTTCCGAGGAAAGATGCTCGACCATCATGCTGATATTGTTGAGATGGAGGAGGGCGAACAGTTCGCCACGATCAACGGCGATAGCGATGCGTTCGACATTGTTGAGAAGGTTTTCTCGACGTTCATGCCGTCACTTGGTGATCGGGCCGGTGCTAATCCCGAGGAAGGTTTCTCCGGTGAACCTGTCTACGACACTAACGACGAGTGCGTTAAAGCCGTCGAGGCCTTCTACAAGCACAACAAGGACGCGATTGGAATGATCGCAGAGAATGCTCCAGAAATTCACAAGCGAGTTATGGGGTTCTTTAAGGAAGCAAAGAAAGCCGCGCAGAGCGGTGAGGTATATTCATACGAAGAAGGAGAAAATTAATGGCGAAGTCTAATTTCGGCGGCGGTAATATCTTCCGCAATCAACGCAAAATCGACTCCATGTCGATCAACATCAGCCACGCTGACAACCACAACGAGAAGCAGCCTGATATCAGCGGTGATATTGAGATCACCAAAGATGCGGCACGGTACCTCGTTGAGGCCTTCAAAAACAAAGAGACAGGGATGTCTAAAAGAAGGCAAACAGAAGGTCAGCAGGTTGCGAAACTTGAGATTGCCGGGAAGGTCTGGCAGGGCAAAAGCGGTCAGTATCTTTCGGTCTGGCTACAGGAGCCGTACAAGAAACCAACGCCTGAACCGGAGGTTCAAAACGATGATCTCGACGACGAGATTCCGTTCTAAGAAATGGTTGGCCTCAGTCAGGGAGAGACCATGCTTAGTGTGTGGCTCTCCCTACACTGTCGCTCATCACGTAACCTTCACAGCGCCCGCCGCGATGTCTCTAAAAGTGCCTGACGATATGACTGTTCCTCTGTGCGATATGCACCACAAAGAACTTCACATGCACGGCAACGAGAAAAGGTGGTGGGCTTTGCAAGGAGTTGACCCGGAAGAATGGATAAAACAATTCAAGAGCGAAGCTACGGACTTGAAGCCATAAAGACGGCTTTGCGTCAGACCAAAGATGGCATTGCCATAACACTTGTTGTTCACCCAAACGATGTTCCCGCAGACCTTATGTCTGACCCGATTGGTTCTCGGTATATGGTTGGCATGGCGCGACTTGACGACGACGACACAATCATCACGCCACCCAGTGTGCGAGAGGCTAACAAGATCGTCAATCAAGCCGGTATGCTTTGCCGGGAGGATTCATTCCAAGATTGGTTGTTTGATCAAGGTTTGATTTTTGAGAAGACAGAGGAGGCGGCAGCAACCGCTGTGCGCCAACATTGCAACATTCACAGCCGCATAGAGCTTGCGTCGAACAAAGATGCACGATGGCTGTGGACCGAGTTAGTCGGTGAGTTTGAAAACAGAGGTAACCATGCATGAAAAAAAATTAGATGTGCTTGAGGGCGCGATAGAAAACGTGTGCGGAGACAGGCACAAAGATTACGGAGACTCCCTCGTTAATCATACCCGCATAGCTAATCTGTGGAATACATGGATTACTGGAAGAGAGTGGTCTGGCAAACCTCTCACTGCCTACGATGTTGCAATGATGATGGGCTTGGTAAAAGTTGCCCGGTGCATGAATAGACCCAAACTTGACTCGCACATTGACATAGCTGGGTATGCAGCAGTAGCTGAGGATATATATGAAAAGATTATGGAGGCTGACAATGGCGGGACAACTGAACCGACCTCGTCGAATGACGGAACCGAGTAAGACTTGGAACATTGTTTTTCCCTTCCGTCTCATAAATCGGATCAGGGATATCGCCTCCAAGCAAAATGTTACAGCAGCCTCTGTGGTGAGGGAGGCAGCAGAGCGTTACGTTGAAGAAGAAGAAAGCGAAAAGAAATGAACATCCACTGGCTTTGCGCGGAACTTCAGACTTTGCGAAAAGAAGCCCCTTTGTCGAGAGAAGTTCTTGCCTCTCTTACAGGCACTAGCGCCAGCACAATAGCTAATTTTGAAAACGGCAAGACGAATGTTGCTTTCAGCACAGTCGAAAAATGGTTCAATGAACTAGGGTATGAGATAGACGTTCACAAGATAAAGGGGAGGCGTTGACTAGACGCCTCCCCAAAGTCATGAGGTGACATACGATTTGAAAGGAAATCGCACGACATGAAAATAACATCAGTGAAGCAGGTCGTAAATAGGTATATTTCTGATCATGTTGATCATGTAGCTATCGACCACAAACGAGCATCTATAGCTTGGAAGAGGTTAGCCCCTCACTTCGGAGACATTCCAATCCACAAATTAAGCGGCAAGCATGTCTCCGCTTACACTAAAAAGAGAGACGCCAGTGCCGGTACAGTCAATCGAGAGTTGGGTGTATTGAGCGCAGCACTGAGATGGGCAAACGCGGAAGGAATAATTGACCGCGTAATTGTTATCAAAAGATTACCCGAGCCTGAGCCAAGGAAGATGTGGCTTGATAAGGAGGAGTGTCTTCGATTCCTAGAAGCCTCAAAAAGGTACCCGCACGTCTTTCTTTTTGTCGCTATCGCCCTGCTCACCGGGCAGCGCAAGGAGGCGATCCTGTCTCTTCAGTGGCCCCAAGTGATCTGGAAGGAAGGGGTGATCGACTTCAGGGACAAGCACGACCGTAGAAACAGACGCAAGAACCGGGCAGTGATACCGATTTCGTCAGAGATGCATACGCTCCTGTCGGGGATAGACCGTGATAGTATGTATGTCATCTCCAACAACGGCAGACGCATTCGTGATATGCGAAAGGCGTGGGCGAACATTCTTGAGGATTGCGGCTTGGAAGGCGTGACCCCACACGTTCTTCGTCACTCTGTTGCGACGAACCTTGTGCGCGATGGGGTACCAATTATTGAGGTGGCAAAGCTGCTGGGTCACAAAGACAGTCGGATAACGGAAAAGGTCTACGCCAAGTTCTCGCCCGACTACCTGAACAATGCCGTGTCAAAACTCACGATAGCCGCCTGACTACTTCTTGCGTGACCTGTTCGTTTTCTTCGGACGGGCGCGTAAGTTTTTCAATGAATTATTGCGCGGGTTGCCGTCCCTGTGATCGACATCTCGCTTATCGCTCTTTTTAATCCGGCCAGAGCTAACCATCTTCCGACGAGCTTTGTTCCGAGAACTTCGGTTGGTTCTCTGGTCGGGCTTAGAGTGATACTTCTTGTATTCTTTCTTGTAATTTCTAGCCATCGTAAAAGACTTTCTGCCACTTCTTGTGGTTCGCTAAGGGTATCCGCACATACGAAAACAAACGAGCCATTCTGATCACTGCCAAGTTTATCACATGCAATGGAAATGGTAGAGGCCGCACTATATCGATGAACAAAACAGACCTGAGCTTGTCAGTATTATTGACTGCTGAATGTATATATGTGTCATCGAACATGATGCACTTTCCCTCGCTCCAGTGAAGCCTCTCGTCTTTCACATCGATATAGCACCTCTGTTGGTGCGGTATATCAAGCGCAAGATGAAGCCTAAGCACACCGGAATACGGTCCAGCATGAGGCTCTAGCTTCTTTCGCGGTCCCAGAACAGATATGTAAGCGCTTACGATCTCTTTATTGCGTTTAATTATCTTAGCCGTATTGGGCATCTGTTCGCAGTTTCTAGGAAACCAAAGCCCCGCCCCCTTCAAAAAGAATAGACGCCATTTGTCGTCATTAGATATGTACGTCTGGTGAGGGGATATTTCTTGAAACGGCGCGAAATCATCATATCGCTTGATTATCTGGTCATACTCAGCGCGGATGACATCGAAATTATTTTCGAGGTCCTTCGTCCCACGATAGAGATGCGTCGGCTGAGTTGCGAAATCTCCCCACAGCGAGAACCGTCTGTACAAAGGCTGCAACAGTCGTTCGATAAATAGAGCGCTCATAGGTTATTTTTAACCTGACTATTTAGTAATTTTTTTAATCTTTTCCACGGTTCTGAGGCCCCCCAACCCGAGCATTCCCATCAAAACAGGCATCATCTGGGTCATGTCTAAATTAGGTAATTCCACCAGATGACCAGTTTGCGCGAGAACAAAGGAGGCAAGCGGAAATATGAGAAAATTAAGGCACATCGCCAGACCGCATGACCAACCGATGAATGGTCGCCAACCGGCCACGAAAATTGAACGGTGAGCCGCCTCAGTCTTGTTGATGTCCAACTGAGCGAGGTCGATCTTTGCGAGGTGAGTTGTTAGCTGCGCCTCGATTTCTCGCTCCGCCGCTGCTCGTTTTTCTTTGTCCTCTGGGAGAAATCTCCCCGCCACATCCATGACAGAGGGCAGGACAGCGCTGATTAAACCAATCATTTTCTAAGCAATGCAAACAAGGTTAGCAGTAGCAGAGAAATAATAACCACCTCTCCGCCTGTCAAACTCATAGCGAAAGGCATATTCCCCTCCTATGCTGGCTATTTATTCTCGCGCCCGATGATGGAGATTACACCACACGCGGCGGCCAATGCTGCCAGAATAAATGATGAATCCATAATTACGGCAACGGAGACCAGAACCAATCCAATACCGCCCCACGTTGTGATCTCTAAGACGCGGTTAATGATCCAAGAACGAATTTTTCTTACGAACTTCATGTCAGACACTCCTCATTCTGTTGACTAACCGCTTTGCGCGATTAGGAACTTGATTGTACCAGCGACTATCTACCATCTCGTTAGCAGCCCTGTGCCAATCTCTGGCATCAACGCCAGCCTTCATTCCCCGAAATGCACTAAGCCTTGGGTAGCCAAGGTTAAACATCATATTGGCTACGATTTTTTGCACCTCTTCGGGGAGGTCGTCAAAATCAGAGTACAGCCTACAACAATCTTCCAACACTGTCTCTATGTCTTGCTCGAACGCCTCAGCAACCCTTCCCTCGTCTATGGGAGTGCCAACCGGCATACCATGCTCCGGGTCGTCGTTTTTAACTAGATGGCCTACGCCAAAAGTGGGGTAACCAAGGTGATCGTTATATATTTCGTATTTTATTCCCTCATCTTCTTCGAGTTCAACCCTTAACTCTTCAATATCCATTAGTCAGTCCTCCGAATTATTCTCTCTTTGTCTTTGGTTATTTCAGAGACAATCTCATTCATCCGTTTCTGTATTTCTTTGAAATAGTCCGCTTTGTCATCTGCGCTCATCACAGTGTCAGTGGAAACCTCTTTTCTAAAGCGTCGGAGTTCTTTCAACGATTCAGCCAGACTCTTGATGTAATCTGCTTCGAGAGCCACATTCTGTCTCTGTCCAATGTATTTATCTAATTCTTCAAGCCTACCCGTATTTTCAAGTTCGCTAACTGAACTAGAGAAAAGCATCACTTCTTGGTAAACATCAAAGAAAGACTCCACAGGCCCAGTTCCCTGACCTTCCTGTAGGAAACGGCTGAGGACAGGATACTGATCCAGCCTTCTCGCGGGCCTATCAGGCATACCAGCGGCAGACCGCATGATGCCATCTGCTGCCATAAGGGCATAGCTGCCTAAGGTTCCGGTGTATCCACGAACCAAATGATCGATATTCTGTGCGGGAACGCGAATGTTAAACTTCTCGGAAATTCCTTTAGAAGTCTCAATGGCTAAAGGTGAGACGTAATCAGGATTAGCTAAATAAGGCTCTCTCTTTTCATCCCAATAGGTGACGACAGGTCTGCCCGTGAAGGAATCAAAGTTAGCCACTGTTTCTGCGATTGGCAGCATAAATTGAGGAACCGGGTTAATAGCGAATGTCCCCATAAAATGGCGTTGAAAAGCGCCCCAGTTCCCTGACATTCCCGTGTCGTCACGAACGGTACGCACGATTCTTTCCGGGACAACCTTGAAGAGAACACCAACCTCAAAAGGAATGGGTATCTTGAGGGCCGGGGTGTCAGGAGTTGTGTCGAGACCAAGCCACGTAGGCGGAATAATCCAGTAGTTATCCTTGTCTAGTTCAGTAGCGTTTTGGTACCACTCGTTGTCCTCGTCATCCATAGACGCCATAGCATACGCGGTGGACATAGATATGATTGCCAATGCCCTCATGAAGAAGCGCCGTTGCCTTTGCGCTTTGGTCATAGATGATGTCGTTCCCACATCGCCTCGCACTCCACTACGATAAAGAACGTCGAGGCCCTGAATACGAGCGTTCAAGAATGGGACAACGGCAGAGAAGAAGCGGATGCCATGAGAAGAGCCTTTGCGGCTAAAGTTGATAACATCTAGAGCTTCGGTATTGGCTGCGGCTATATTGCCACCCGTGTCTTTTAAGATTTGATTGTAGACAGAGACTCTGGTTGCGGTGTCTGAGGCCAAGGACAACTTGTCCCACTTATCCCACCAAGCTATAGGACTGAGTCCACCGCGTCCTCGCTGCCTGTTGATTTTTTTGAACAGCTTTACAGCTTCTTTGTCCTGCTTTGCATCGTAGCCACCAACCACCCCAGAGGCCTCCAAAGCCTCGGCGCTGGCATCTTTTGAAATGGTTTTGACAAACCCGGCAACTGTACCCGGTCCCGGTATCTTGGTGACTCCCGAAGTTGTCCAAGCGGACACAGAGTCACGCAGCATGTTTGCTGCCATAAATCCGGGGTCTTTCGTAATCAATTCACGAAGGAGGTTTGCTGGCGCAGCCATGAGGTCGAGACCCGGCATCTGGAAGTCACCAGTGGCTCCCAACGAAGCAAGAAGAAGCTCGTCCTGCACCCTGTAGTACTTTGTCTCTCCGTTAACCCGGATGCCTACGACATCAGGCGTCGGCTCCACTCTATTGGGAGTGGGAATTCTCTGGGCAAGACCAAGACGTTGAAGGTCTCGAACAGCGCGTGACGCGACCACGTTAGTCAGAACAGATGTTACACCAGCGTCGAAGTTTCTGAGTATGTTGTTGATTGGGTTGTCAATGCGCTGATTACTCTTTGCTAGACCAACCTTTGCCCTCGGGTTCATTTTCCTTAGTTCGTCTAACCTAGTGGCAGCGTCCTCGGCGTTCGTATAGGACTTACTGTCAGATACGTTATTCACCATCACAAAGTAAAACGGCTTGCCACCCTTCAGTTCTTTAGGAGCCTTAATGTTATAAACATTTTGCAGCACACTGTTGTTAGGAGACGCCCCATCGGGAGTGAAGATAACATCTCCGCTTGCCGTTTCCTGAGCGGTTGGTATGTCATAAATGGCACCTTCATTCTCAAAGGCTTGACGATAGAACGGAAGATAGTCCGAATTGTCTTTCCACAGTTGCGCCGCTTCGCCTGAGATCACACCGGAGTTTTCCATAACCCCAACGAAAGCATTATTCCAAAGCTGGTAGTTTCGATACGCCCGCACAATCGCCGGGTTTTTGGCCCCCTCTTCAAGTGAGAGATTGATCTCTTCCTGAGTAAAGGTTTTTTCACGCCCCTCTGCCATGAGCCTGTTGGCTCTTTTAGCCGCAGCGTACAAGTTAAAACCAGCCCAAAGACCCTCTTGTTCAATTTCTTCAAAAATTTTCGCTAAACCTTTGAGGTCTGCGGTGCTTTCGTAGCGAACAACAGTCTGCTCCCCAGTCACGGGGTCAGTTTCTATGTACTGCGTCTCTTGCTGTAAACGATCAAACGCAGCTTGGAATTTTGCACGGGCTTGATCGTTCTCAAGGTTCTCAACAATGTTCTCATTGATGGCAGTGACTTGACCGCCAAACCTTACAAGCGGGCCTATATTCAAACCAGCGGCAACAACTCCGCGCTTTCTCTCAAGCTGACCGATTGCTGAATTGACTTGAGCCTCAGCATTGATATCGGCAATTTCTTGCGCCCTCTTGCCCATCGCACGAGCACCAGCATAGTTATCAGCTATGTTACGCCTGATCTTGAGCATCACAGAGCGCTTGCTTGGGTCACTCATATCAAAAGAAGCCATTATCCGCTGGAAGAATGTCTGATCTTCTGGTGTAGAAATACGATCCTGATAAATCTTTCTAGCGTCAGGAGAGAGATTGTCCTCACTGCGCTTCAGGCTGTATTTTCTTTTGAGTGTAAGAACCTCGCGTTCAACTTTTGCGCTCTCTTGTGCGGAGACAGCGTTAGCCATTCCCCGCTGGATAGAAACTTCCATCTCACGAGTGCGGTTTTTTACTCGAATAGCTGGCTGAGGTACGGGGCTGCTGCTCTTACCATCAGAAGCGCCAACGTAACCGTTCTTCAGGTACATGACCTGTGTGTTTGCTAAATTCGGATTCTTTTGAGCGACACCCGGCATAACGGTCGAGACGTAAAACGGCTCAAAAATAAATACGGCAGGGTATCCAGAGCTTTCGTTCTTCCACTCCATCCTCATCTGAGGACTGCCCGTCGCGCTTTGCCCCTCAGTTACCTTAAACGGGCTTCCCCCTAAGTTATTCCTGAGCGGCCAATATGTATTTAAGGCGGCTGTGGCAAGATCAGCTATGCTGTTATAGGTACCCCCTGTTCGCTTGGAGGCCTCTACATCGTGCTTCACCATATGCCTTTGGCCGAAACCAAAGGTCTTGTCACGATTACGACTAAACTTGTCAAAACCCTTCGGCACAAAGACGGTCAAGGCTTTGTTGCCAAACAAAATCCTATGAGAGCCGTTCTCGGAGTGAGGACTTGGAGATGTTACTCTAGATAAGCTCGATGCCTCGTAGGCATCAATCGGTACACTGAACTGTTCGTTGTACCGAGAGAAGCTGTCTCTCTCTGTTAACTGCTCTCTTGAGAGACTGAATTTCGGACCTCTGGCTGCGCGGACTTCCGCATACTTTCGAGCAGCTTGGTCTGAATCTCTTCCACGCTCATTCCGGGCTTGATCGCTGTAAGTTCCAGCCGATTTGAGTTGTTCGATACCTTCTGGGGTTCTGACTTCATCGAATGTCCTTAGGTCAAATATAGCAAGCTGTTCTGCACTATCAGCAATATAGAGTGCGGTGTCAAGCTCATCGTAAATATGGACTGCATCAAGGTAGTACAGGCCATCTTCGGAGTTTAGCCACCCACCAGCGTAGGTCTCGCGATTTGTCGAGTCCGCAACATCCTTCAAGATTTCTGCGTATTCGCGCACCGAGTCAGCGTTAAGCTCATCAGCCTTAACAGTTATCTCGGCAGCCTTTACGGGAGCGACAACGTAGCCAGCAGGGGCGGGCTGGCCGTCAATCGTGACGGTAAAGCCTTCAGGGTTCTGCTTGATAAAGTTAAGAAGAGTGTTCTCCGGGGTTTCACGTTGAAGGGAGTAGCGAATTCGGCTGTCGGCAGGATCGAAGGTTCCTTCGTTGAAGATAGATTTGATCTGCTCAGGTCGAAACGCAATTATTTCATTAGCCCGTTCATTTATGATGCCGTCATAACCCTGAGCCTCTAATTGATCTAACCGCCTCTTGTTGATATAGGCTGTTTCTGAGACGCCCGGAATTGTGTAAAGTCTTCGCTTCCGACGCTCGGCACGACTTTGTTTTGAACCCGGTCGAAAATACGAATTTTCAACTATTTCTTTGACGCGGCCCCAGAAGTTCGGTTCGTTAATAACTAACGGATTCTGAAGACTTAAATAGACAGGATAGATTGACGAACCCCCATCCACAGCCCTCGAATAGGCCGCCGCATAATTCGAGTCGGGCGTAAAGTACATACCCATCTGCCCAAACTCAGTAAGATACTCTTGCCTTTCAGTCGGGTTTGCGTCAAAGGCAGGGGTGGGATTGAATGCTTCGATATCGGCCTTAGAGCCGTGATAAACCACTAAAGGATTGCCCGTCGCATCGACTACTTTACTGTTGCGGAACCAATTCCTAAAAGCCTGTGTTTCTGTTTTGGGGGCTAACGAGAACTTTGGTCTTCCGGGGTCTGATCCGGCCCCTTCACCGGACGTAATTTCATCAAGTTCGATGCCATCTTCTGCAACTTCTCTTTGGACATCGACGGCGTCTGTTCTGACCCCTCCCCCCACGGGCTGTAAAACATTTCCTTCGGCATCTAACTCAATCCTTCCTTCTAAAATTCTCTCAAACGCCTGAGCATAATCAATGTTCAGGTTATCTTTAGTTCGGACACCTAGCTTCTTGTACAGGTTCTTCTCTGGATACCAGAGGATTGCCTGTAAATCCGCATTAGTAACGTCATACCCACTGTCGGCCATCTTCTGGCGAGTCTTGTCCATGATACGACGAACAGCGTTTCGGAAGTTACCCCCGGATGGTGAGTCCTGAGGCTTGTTTTGCTGCGTTACAATCGCCTCGGCAGCTTTAGCCCACTCAGGTTTATTGTACTTCTTTTGACGGAATAGTGCTTGTACCTCAGGTGTCTGGAAAATACGATCATGCTCTAGACGAAACTCGTTGGCTATCTCGACAAGGGCGTCTACATCTCCATCAATCTGGGCGTCTCTAATAGCCGAAATTCGGAAGTTGTCTCCTCTCTTGTCCGGGTCAGCCAATAGACCTTCGAGGAGACGGTCTGCCTGTTTCTCTAAAATCTCAGGCTTCCCGATCAAACGACCTGTCGCTCGACCCAAAGTCCTCATCAGCCACATATCGATGGTGACTGGAGAAAAGTTGCCGTTCAGGTTCTGGTAAAAACCCTGACCAATCTTAGGGCCAAGCAGAAAAGACCCGTAAACAACAGTGTCTACATTCTCACCACCCGGTGGGGTGAAGCCAGCATCCTTTAACTGCTTAACTGTAAACTGTTGATCAAAGAAGGTCCGAACTCCTGCTGGCCCCCTTTCATCCAATAGCGCGTTCAAAAGAGCGAAATTACTCGCCATAGATTTGCCGTGCTTGCCCTTTGAGAAGTCTTCGGGGAAGCGCTGGTTCTCACGGAAATACTCGTACACTTCGGAAGTATAGACAGAGTTCTCCATAACCGGAGTGTTCTGGCTTGTTACCGAGAGGGCCGCCAGAAAAGCAAAACGGGCATCAGCATCAGTCGCTATCTCAGGGTACAACTGAGACGCCACCTCAATGGCTTCCGTGACTTTCTCGCTGTACCAAGTCGCCGCGTTGCCTGTCTCTTCAAGAGCGGCAATAGCCTCAGCAGCGAACACATCAGAAAGCAGTCCGTCCTTGCTTGTGTCCGATTCGATAGCTATCGGCTTGCCGCTCAAAACCTTTCTCGCCCTTTCCTGCAACAGTCGGGCAACGTATCCAGTGCTGCTTCCAGTTCGGGGCAGGAGATTGTCATTGTACAGGAGGTCGAGGACAGACAAACGACGCGCCTTACCTCGTGGAGGTAGCGCTTTACCCGCTACTTCTGCGTTATCATGTTTTGAGTCACGCGAAGAAAAGACCGGGTCTTTTGGATCAATAGGCTTTCTTGCCAAAGAATACTTGCCGTCTATAGCTGCTTTTTGTCGATCTAGAGCCTTCTTCTGCTCTTTGTTTAAGCGCAGCCTTTCCTTTACTGCGGCGGGGAGGTCGGTAGCCCTGAAGCGGCGAACAACATTCCCTTCTTGCACAGTCTCGACGCCCATAATTTTTTGCGCCAGACCATCCAACTGTACGGGGTATAGAGAATACTTCCCCTCATACGCATCTATTGGCGCATCTGGCACATCCATGCCTTCGGCAGCAGCAGCAGCCTCTGCCTGTCTTGCGGCTTCTCTGTTAGCAGGAGCAACGGGAGCAGACCGTGCGCCAATCGGAGCACGTAGATTACTAAAGATTTGCTCGGCAGATGTTATTTCTGCATTGCTTAAACCAGAGCCAATGCTGCGGAAGAAGCGCACAATGCGGTCGAATATGCTTCTCGGCTTGCCAGTGACCTTGAGGTTACCAGCGGCCCAATCACGAAACGCATCTGCGACTGCCTCTTCAGCCAACTCGGCCTCAGTCAAATTTAACCCTTTGTAAAGGTCTTGAGCGTTTTCATAGACTGTTAGCTTAGAGCCTTTAACCCGACTGTTTTTCGCATACTTAACAAGAGATGCCATGTCAGATTGACTGATTACGCCAAGCTCCACTAAGGCATGTACAACTTCGTGGTTGAACACATCTTTCAGGTTATTTTTAACCTGTGCTTCGTTCACCGCACCCCGCTCTGCAACGTCCAAAGCGACTTGGATAATTATTTTTCCGCTGCCCTCCTCACGGAAAAACACCCCCGGAGCAACGCGGTTTTCGGCGGGGCTTACTATAGAATCAACAATCTCAACGCCGATCTTATTGGCGTCCAGCTTCGCCGCCCTACCAGCGGGACTAGCAGCGAACCTGTTAAGCTCATCAGTAAGGGATTGCTGTATCTCATCGCGTCTGGATACAGCCTCGGGCGTAGGCGTGGTCTCTCCAAGGCGTTCTTGGAAGGCTCTGCTACGTTCAGGGATAGAGCGCGTATCGCCCTCTTCTCGCGTGGTTTCTACGATAATGCCGGGGCCAAGGGTCTCACGGGCTGGCATTTCTGGCTGCGCTTGCTCTTCCCTTGCGCGGGCCTCTGCCTCTACCTGTTCGCCTCTCTCTAGAGGTGTACGGGGTCTATTAAGCCTCTCTTCGTAGAACTGCCTACTGACCCACCTATTCTTTTTTGTGGGATGCGGCACAAGATCGCCACGATCCAAGCCAGCCTGTATCAGGGATTGCGTGGGAGCACCGCGTTTCATATCGATGTTCTTGGAAACCTCAGACTTTAGAACACCTTCCTCGCCCTTGCGTTTAGCAAGAGATATGGTTGCGCTGTACTGAGGGCCTGTAAATTCGGGTGTTTGGATAACAGGCAGTGCCTGTGCGGTTTCACCGGGTATCGCTGGCAGCCCCTCGATAGCGTCGATCATGTAGCCAAGCTGAGTAGGCGACATTCTCTCTATGTTTGCGGAGCCAGTATTTCTGCGGGCAAAGCGCTCAAAGCCAGCGTCTTCAACCAAAATGTTTTTAGACGCGGCAGCAGAACGCACATCTTCGACGGTGGCCGCTTCGGAGGAGGGTAACAGACCGTCGATTACCTCCTGAGAGACATTGTTATCACTGAGTTCCTCAAGGGTTACTGTGTCTTGAGCGCCAAGTGTACTGCGCCCGGTCTGGCCCCGCTTAACATTTATCGCTTGGGCTGCGTCCCCCGGAATAGAGGAGAAATCAATAGAAGGCGAGGATAGGGTTGCTCTCGCCGCTTCCAGTGTTGCGCCCGTTTCCTCAAGTTTGGCCCGCTTTACAGCCTCTGTAGCCTGTCTGTTTGTTTCTATCTCGTCCTGCTGAACAAGCATCTCGTTAACAGAAACATTTAGTTTGTCTCTGAACTCTGAGGCTTGCTCAGGAGATGAGAAATTAGGAGAAACCCGAGTTCCTTGCTTGGACGTAACGAAAATTCCTTCTTCGTTCTGCGTCACGTTATAGGAGTCAGGGGTTCCAGCATCGTCCGTAACAACTACAGAACCGTTGTTAAAGGAGAGGGGTAAGTCTGCGCCGATCTCGCTAATAGTCTGATCGACCAACTCAGAGACATTTGCCTCCGGGGGGACGAGCGGAGTCTGCCTCCCGGAAAGATCAGGTAGAAGCAACTGCGGCGCTGGAGCCGGTAGCGCTAAGGGGTCTGTAGGCTCACCCGCTGCTGCTGCGGCTTCAGCAGCCTCTCTTTCAAGCTGTTCCTGTTCGGCTTCCTGTTGATTCGTAGGGGGAGGCCTATTCCTGTTTCGTCTACCCAAAATAAGCTCAATGCCCGTCTGGAAGACGGCACCGGCAGAGCCTCCATATCCGAAATCAGCGGCTGCCGATTGACCGATCTCAAGATCAGGGTTGTAAAGCCCTCTTTCTGTCAGGTCTTGAAGATAGCCAGCAAGCGCTTCTTGACCCCCTTCAGCCAAACCGACACTCGCAATACGCCGGGGGGCTGTCCTTGTTGCCAACTGGGCCACATCTGCCAAAATTTTATTAGTAACATCTTGTCCCAAGCCTTTCGGCAAACCCCTTGAAACCAAAGCAGAAGCAAATCTGCCAGCCAGTGCCACAGGGGCAAGCTCTGTAAGTCCAATAGCGCCACCCGTGGCAATCGCTGCCTTTAGGTTTTCAGTGGCAGCCGGATACTCGCCCTCCATAGTTTCGGCGAGATTGAGTATTCTTTCAGCCTGATCACCGGCACCAGCGCCGACAGCTAAACCGCCCGTGCCGCCTATTTTCGTAACTGTTGCCGCAGCGCCCAACCCCTTGGCGGCAGCGGCGGACCCTTTGGCCCCCAAGGCGGCCCCTTTAGCAGCCAAACCTGCTGCACCAAGACCCGGAATAAAGAAGGAAGCAAACGAACCGAGCGCGTTGCCAAAACCGTATGCATGAGAGCTTGAGTCCCCGCCGAAGAACTCCCTCACATCTTTCTGAGATTGACGCCCCCATCGAACAAAGGGGTTCTCTAGGTCATCAGTTAACCCGGCAGAATATGCTAAAGCACCAGCGCCCTCTATAGCGAGAGGCACCATATTAACGAAGCCGGTAGCCACACCGGAGAGGGCATCACCAACTATAGTGGTGTCTTGGTCGGGCTGGGCAGCCGCTGCTCTTCCTGCGGGCTGCGCCCCAGCATTATAAGGTGACCAAGAAGTTCCGTCGAAGATGACTATATCTCCGGCGTCGTTTTTACCCCATTCTGTTGGAACCCACTGATTATTTTCTAAACGGAGCGCTTCGCCGGTTTCTGGATTATAGGCAGTGCTCATTTAACCCCCCGGTTTAAAGCCGGGAGGTAGAGCCGGTGGTCTAGCGCCAGTCGGGGCGGCCACAATTCTTTCTATTGCACTCCTAACCCCGGCGTTGGGGGGGAGAGCGCCTCGCTGTGTACTTGCCCAGTCAATCACCTTTTTATCGTAACCGGCTCGATTTGTTTGAGTTGGATCAGCCTTTCCTTGTTCCGAAGCATTGTACCGAATTGCAAGGTTTCTATACTCTTCTTCCATAAATTTTTGCGCCGTATTGTCATAACGAAGACGCAGGGTTTCTGCGGATGTACTTGAAGTCCCGGCACGAGGGGCAGCATACGCTTTAATCATAGCGTCTGACCTACTCAAGCCTTCTTCTGTCATAAGTGAATCAACAAGAGTATTGAAACGATCCCTTTCTTCTACAGTCTTGAACGTGCCTGTAACAAGATTAGTAATCTGCCCCAATTTTTGTCTTTCCAGTTTAGCGTTCTCCATAGAGAGCTTCTGGGCTGCCGTTCTGTTGGCATTAGCAATGGTCAACAATTCCCGCGCTCGTTTGTCGCGACCCTGAATATCTTCCTGTCTAGCTTTTAAAACAGCATTACGAGCTGTTGTCTCAAGTTCAAGCTGTTTTGCTTTCAAGCCTTCTACCTTGACATCCGTGTCAACAAGTTCTCCCATGATTTTAAGGCCTTGGTTTTTGACCTTTTCATCACCAGCAGTGTAACCAATCATAGCATTGGTCATCGCAACAAGAATTGGCTGGTTACCCTTTATTGCAGCAGCGGCAGCAGTCATAAACGGAAGGGGGCTGTTCTCTAGATCGTCAAGACGTTTCTGCATCCTATCTCGAATGTCTGTTAAACTTTTCGGAACTGGGTCTCTCTTCTGAATAGACGCGAGTTGATCCTCGTAGTCGCCAATTACTTTTTTCCGTTCTGGGCTGAGATCAGGGATCAGCTTCTCTGCCTCTAGGAGATACTCGGATACGGTACCCACCTCTGCGGGCTTAATGTCACCCTCAAGGCGTTTCAGAAGCGCATTAATATCATATGGGCTGCCAGCGACATCAGCGGAAGGCTCGCCTCCCGGAGCGGTGGGAACCACGGGAGGAACCACGGGAGTCTTCTGTTTCGGTACAGCAGACGTATCTACCTTCTCTGCCGCAGGGTCAGTACCAGCAGAAGCGCCACCATCAGCAGACGGCACAATAGGGTTACTGAGAGGAATAGACTTTATTCCAGCAGGGTTCATTAGCAACTCTATCGAATTAGGGGGAGGAACCACTTGGCCTGATCCAACAGGGGGAACATTTTGTCCAAACGCCCGAGCAGCGTCTTCTGCCTCGACTCTAGCTTGAAACTCTTCTCTCTTATCCGCTATTTTTTGAGCTGCGTCCTCACCACTTCCAAAAAGATATTGCCTAAATTGATTGAAGGGAGAAACTGCCTTACCTTCTGCCGTTCTTTGTGCTTGAATCTCTTTCTCTTGCCCGAATTTCTCTGCAAGACGGTTTAAATCTCCCCGGAACGGACTAATGCCGTTCTCAGCGAATACAGTAGGCTTGTCATCTGAAGAGCCTCCCATAGATTTTAAGAGTTGAGAGACATAAGCAAGACCGTCTTCTTCCTTAGGCATTCTTGACGCGAGAGAACGTGCAGGGGCAGTGAAGCCCTTACCACTCATTGGCATTGTACTCGACTCAACCTGAAACGGTGGCAATGTCTCCATGCCGCCATAGGCCCGCTCTTCGGTTTTTGCCAAAGCGGAGGCAAGGCCAAGGAGTGCAGGTATTTGACTCGCCGGGGCTGCGCCTTTCCTGCCAGCTGTTTCAAAACCAGCCCGTCTGGCTTGATTATATAGACGCGGAGTTCCTTTGGCCTGACGAGCACGAGCCGCAGCAGCAAGTATTTCTTGATTGATCTCTGACGCTTGACCCGGATACTTCCCCCGTAATCCAGTCTGAGCCATTACCGTGGGCAACGGTTGAGTGGGGCCAGCCATTTGTTGAGCCATAATACCTTGGGGGTCAGGCCGAGGCTGGGGTGCCGGGTTAGCCCCAACTGCTGACATCGGGGACTGTGGCATAGCCTGTTGCGCCAAACGCGCAGCGACCGACTCCGCGTCCTGAGAAGACTGCTGTGCCGCCTGACGAGCCATTACATCGCGCTCCATCTCCTCAACTTCTTTGAGGCGGGCTGCGACCAAGAACAGTGGGAAATTACCAGACGGGTTCTTCAATTCCTCTTTGAGAGAATCCCGTGGCATTTTTTTAATCAAATCATCTTTTTCAATGATCGACATATTTGTGACGGCCATGATTATATCCTACCCAAAAACACTTCTTGCCAAACCAAGACCACCAAGGCCAAAGCCTAAAAGCTGCTGCGCGTTACTAGGCTGTGCTTGGAACTGTGCAGTCTCGCTAACTGGACTAACAGGGACACCGCGCAAAATGCCGCTTTGGAAGGCAAGCTGTTGACGGGGAAAATCCCGTTGAGAAATAAAATCGGAAACCCCGATATCAAGCTGTTGCTGATCCAAGGCCTGACGTTGCTCACCAATTTGGCGAAGAACATCAGCTTGACGAAGATTAAGACCAAGCTCTCCCTCTCCAAGAGCAGCGACCTGACGCGCAGCATCGAGACCAACCTGCTCACCGGCCAGCCCAAGACGACCAGCTTGTTGCCCAGCCTCTTCTCTCAAAGCCGCTGCGCGGAGGCCAGCGGTCTGATCTGCCGCAAATGCTCTCTGACCTTGATCAAACGCTTGCGCTCTTTGCGTAGCTTCCATATCAGAAAGCCTGTCTTCAAACCTTGAGCGGGCAAGCTGATTAGCAAGACCCTCACGAGAGCCGCCGAAAGCACCTGCTCTAACTGCCGCGTCTGAAACCCTCTGACCCTGATCCTCTTCAAACTGACGACGAGCGCGGGCCTGTTGTACGTCGATGACGTTCTCAACAAACGGATTCATATAGCTTTGAGCTACACCAGCATCGGTAAACCTTCCCGCGTCAATGGCTCCGGGAGTGTAGCCCGGTTGAAAATCCAATGCTTCCTGATAACGACCTCTAGCCGCGCCGAATTCTTCAGGCGTACCTGCCCCCGCTATAGCTTGCGCCTGTTGAAAGGATTGCTCTTGCAACGGGTCAAAGCCAGCCAGTCGCTGCTGTTCGATTGGAATATAATCTTCTTGCGAAATAGCCTCGCCACGCTGCATCAAGCGCGTGAAAAAGGGTTCAGCGTATTCGGGCAGATTACTGGTCGTAGTGGTGACATTCTGCGGCTGTGCTGGCGGCGGTGAGCCTCCTCCTTTACCCATCTACTTTCTCCTCAAACATTTTCTCGAACACCACATACTCAGGCGTCCAACCATATGGCCCGAGAACTTTTTCAAAGCCATTGCGGCCAGTCATTTCAAGACCATCACAGCTATTGTCTTTTGCCCAATTCTCTAATGTGTTTAACATGGGATCACGCCATCTCATTATTTTTGTGCCACCTAAAAACTGACCAGCTAATACTTTCTTCTTCGGGTAGCTAATAAACCTCGTTGTCAGAGCCGCAATAATCTTACTTTTCTCATCAAACACTACCCACAAATGCTGCTCAAAATTAACAATTTCTTTCAGAATATCCTTCATGTCGTATCTACCATGAGCAGAGCCTATAGACTTGCCTAGTATTGGTTCGACCTCTTCCCAAACACGGCTGACATAATTAGGGTCAACCAAAGAAACCTCAAGATCAGCCATAAGCCATCCGAAGCTGATCCTCCTCAGCACTTCTTACCATTGCGCCATTTTTCGGTGTAGGTGGCAGACCCGCTGCCATAGCCCGTCGCGTAAGGCTTTCCGCAGGTTCCACATACTCATTCTCACCAATACGCAGATTTGCACTTTCTTCGCCGGTTTCCGGGTCAACAATCATCCCAGCGATAACGTCCTCGCCTTGGATAGCCCCATCCTTTACAGAACTTTGACCATCAGCGGGCTTTATAACGCCGCCCTCTTCACGAGGAGTATTCACTGCATCAACAAGAGCTTGATATGCCTCGAAACCAAAGGTCTCAATAAATTCTGACACCGCATCTTGAGCGGCCTCATCTTCAAGTACACCCTGAACAGCAAGCATCGCATTATCGTAGACAATGCGCTCTTCTGGACTTTGAGGCTCTGAATCTTGGGCTGGAACGGACATACGCTCGTCTAGGTTATTTTTAACCTCTTCGGAGGCTACATCCATTAAACCTGCCATCACCTGCTCTTCAGGAACCCCACCATTAGCCATTCTCGTCATCGGAAGCACTGCCCTCGCCGCTGCGTTAGGGCTGTACATTGCGGGTCTCGGAGCCATCATTTTAGGCTGAGGTGTCGCATTAGATGCAATTTCCTGTGCGCTCTGCATAACAGCATTTCTAGCAGGATTACTCATAACGCCACCCATTGACGGGTCTAGCTCACCACGCTTCCCATCCTGTGCGAAGTAGCTAAAGGCAGGGTCAAATCCGGGGCGATAGTCAGCACCGGGGGTTAAGCGTGTGCGACTGAGAGGAGCCATAGGCTCAGTGTTATATCTGCGCCTAGAACCACTAAAACCAGCGTAGTTGTAAGGCTCTTCATCAAAGAGACCTGCACCGGAAGCCGTAGCACCAAGGCCACCCAAACCTTTTGTAGCTGCGTCAAGATAGCTAACACCACCGGGCTGCCCTATTTGGGATATCCCCTCACCAAACAATTCTAGTTTACTGGGGCCGGTAGCAGCGGAATCGAAAGCCGTGGTAAAAGGTGCGTTTCCGAAAGCAGCATCCTTGTAAGCACTCGAAAAAGCAGCATTCCTTCCCGCCGCTGGTGCTGCGAAAGCCGCCTCATTTCCTGCCTGTATCGCCGAAATGTCACCAGTAAAACCAGTTGCCGGGAAGTTTGTAGAGGAAAGGAAACCATCTCCGCCAGTAAAGTTAATGGGGCCGGACGGGGCCGGGGATGTGATTGGGGAAACGGCCTGAGCGGTGGGGGTAAAGCCCCTAGCTGCTGCCGCGCTTTCGTAAATGCTAGGGGCATTGATGATAGAAGCGTCAGAGACAGGCATTCCACTACTTGGCACTCCCATCCCACCAACAACATCAACCGCTGGTCCAAGACCGGGAGCGGTGTTCATCCCAATTTGCCCCGCTGATGCTCCTGCTCCCGTCACACCTGAAGGGGCGGCACCTGCTGCCACACTGGGATCAGCGACACCACTAGCGCCAACACCTTCAAACAAGCTGCCTAGGGCGTAAGAGCCAAGACCAGCAAGGATACCCTTACCAATGTCGCCCGTGGTAATAGCCGTTGTCGCCCCGGTACCCAAGGCAACTGCCCAAGTCGGAAGACCAAATGCAGCGCCAGCGACACCAAGAACAGTCGGAAGAATGTCCTTAAAGTTGAACATCTCAGGCAAGCCCGTTTCCGGGTTGATGGTTGCGCCATTCTCAACTAAGCCGCCAAGACCGCCGATAGCTGTCATAGCGTTAAATTCATCAGGGTTCATGTGAACGAGCATACTGTCGCCGTTACGACCCTGCTGCTGTACGCGCTTGGCCTCACCCACAAGGCCGCCACCTTCCATTAAAACCGCATCTGGCGCTTTCTGCCCCTCAAAGTAATTGAACATCGGGTCCGTTCCCGGCTCATAACTTGGTGGCGGCGTAAGGGGGACGCGGGGGCTGGGGTTGTATTCTACTAATTCAGAACCCTCTCCAAAGATTTGATCTGTGAATTTTTGTTGGACCGAGGGCATACTCAAAAGAGTTCCCCCGATGCCACCTTGTTCTCTAGCAGCATCAAAAAAACTTTCAAGGCCAGCGCGAGTAAATTGCGTGCCGTCGCCAGTGGTTCCCACCATTTTCTGAGAGGTGATGGTAATTGGCGGATTAGATGCTTGATCGACTTGAGGATATATGACAGCCATCAAAAAACTCCTAAGAAGTACTTACCGTTACCGAGCCAACAGCACCCGCCAAGGCGGAAGTAAAATTGTCTTCAGACCGGGCGACTTTCAAAAAGCCGTCCTCATCAACATAAACATCACCGACCCTAAGGTCTGCAACTTCAGTCGGCAGAGATGTCAATATAAGCGTTGACCCCCTAATGTTACCTGTTTCTTGCTCCCTTTGAAAGAAAATCTCTAAGGTTCTAACCAAAGAGTTCATGTATTCAGTGGAATACCCAGACGTAGGTGTAGGCAGGGTAAACGATTGTATCTGACTCCTTTGAACAGAAGACGCCACTATCTTCTCCCATCAGGTCGAATATCTATGCGCGGAGCACCCAAGCGCCAAAACACGCCCTCTTCGGTTGACTGCACTTTAACCGACATCTCTCTACCTCTGAGTCTTATGAATGCCTGTTCTGTAAACTGCTCTACATCAACAGTCTGACTAGCGGTTACCGTAGATGACGACGATGTGCCGAAAGATTGGCCGGGAAAATTACGCGGGAGAAAAGAAAAGGTTGCGGCAGGGGCCGAAGCAGACGATCCGTTAAAGCTCAAATCGGGAATTACTCTAGAAGCAAACTGAAGCCTATCCCCGTCTCCAATTTCAAAATCAGAACTTTCTATAAAAGCTGTTATGGGTGCTGGAGGATTCTGACTCCCATCATCAAATCCATTATCGTGCGAGTACAAGAATCCATCAGAGCTTGCTGCATTCGGAAACTCTCGCTGGCTTCGATCTATCCAAGCTGTTCTTTCAAGAGAACCTGTATACCAAGCCTTTTCAACAAAATTGTATATGACGTACTTATCAATTTCTGTCGCGTCACTCGAAACGTAGAACCATATAACTTCCCCAAACTCGTAATTGCTGCCCGCAAAGAACTTATTGCGTTGACCGAAATTCATGTTTTGGAAAACAAAATTGCGTACAGAGCACGGTATTGACGTTACACGACCATCGTATGCATAGAAATTATTTGTACCCATCCAAAACGCCGTATCCCCGACTGCCACATGAGCATTTGGGCCTATAATTGTGACATTCTGAGAAAGAAGGGTTTGACCAAAAATAAAAGGTGAGCCTACAAATCTTAGAGAATGAAGGCTTCTGTCTGTCCAAACGAGTATTTCTTGTCTGTTCTCGAGCGCAGTAATAATCTCTGAGCCATTATTGATTCTAAGGTCACCGGCTGTATTTGTCGTCGAGGGGGTCCACTGAGTTAAGGACTCCTGATCACCCCAACGTATTAGAAGAGGATCAAAGTCCCCAGTTAGATCAGTGGTGCCAAGGGCAACAACATGCCTGTCATTGTCTGAAACAAGGATAACACGCGCTGCTGTAGGGCAACCGGACGAGCCGGAAAGACTAGAAAGCTCCACTGCCCTGTTACCGAAACCCGAGCTTGCGTCCCAGTAATAAATACTGCTACCCCAAATGTTGGCTAACAAATCCTCACCAAAGTTGTCCTGACGCCATAGACGAACGGTTATAGTCTCGGTTGTGCCTGTCTCCACCGGCACCCCCAAACCCCAACCAACAAACTCGTTTGATTCGACAACTGTTGCACCAGAATCGTGAGCAACATTATCAGTGCCAAGCTGACCGCGCACAGCACTTGTCAGGTCATTAGTCGAAACGCCAGTGTATGTAATAATCTCGCTGTCAATCAAAATGGTTCCGACATAAGTAACCGAAGCGCTTGAAGAATGCGCTGCCTCCGTTGTCCCGTTGAAACCACGAGTTAAAGAAGAAATTTTGTTGTTAGTGGTATCTACGTTCTCGTACTTAATCTGCTCAGTACCAATCTTTACTATCCCAGTCCAAGGGAAGCCGGAAACCGATGCAACACTCATTTCCCCGTCACCGATCTGGAAGATCGCTGATAGCGTTGTCGAAGCCGTGTCAAAGCCCGTGGCGCTTGTCAGAGGAATAGTTGTGACTGAATCGTTAATACCACCAGAGAGCGTTGTTGTTGTTTTACCAGAAACAGTACCGCCAAAAAGACCTGCGCCCCAACCAAGACCTCCTGAATCACTCGTCGCCGCGCCACCCGTAATTTCGTAAGAAGCTAAAACAGACGAGCCACCCCCAGCCGTAGAGCCAGAAGACGACGAACCAGTTGTCACTATGTAATAATTGTTTGAGTCAATTATTTGCGTAATGACATGAGCAGTATTTATTTGAGCAGCCGTAATTCCATCAAAAGTGGCAGCCGCAGCAAAAATTACAGTGTCTCCTACCGCAGCGCCATGCCCAGTATGAGTAACATTCAAAGTTCCTGTGCCAGAAGTTAAGGTCTGGAATGGGTTAGAGCCAAGGGTGAAATTTGATATTCTCAAAGGCGTCACATTATGTATTCCGCCACCCTCTTCAAGTATTAACTTTTTCGAGGTTCCTATACCCATTAAGTCTTGGCCGTTAAGAGTTGACCAGTTAAACAGAGAGCGACAAACCCCAGAAAATGCTGTCGAGTTAATTTTAACCCAACCACCCATTTTTTGAGGTAGTCCATTTACAAATCTAACTTTATCGCAGTCAAACCAACTGCCCTCACCAGCGTATCGGGTAAGGTCTTTATTTATTCCGGGCTTGAAGGTCAATTTCTGTAGCATCTAGCACCTAAAAATGTTTCACGTGAAACATCACTTCTTTGCTTGAGTGAAACTAGTGGCACCAAAATATACCGCGACTAATCCAGATAGCCCATAAAAGATTGGACCTATTGGAGCATTACTATACGACGATGGATTTATTAGGACAAAACCTACAGTAACACCCATTAACGCAAGCGCAGCCCAACACATAAGTCGGCGGTTAATCTGGTATGCTTCCTTATCTGGGATGTTGTCTACTTTCTCGTCAGCCATTTTATTTTCCTTTTAATAACGGATTGTCCAACGCTCTCTGAAGCGTCTTGTTTAATCGATCTTCTAAGGCGTCGAGTTTAGCATCAACGCTGTTGATTTTGCCGTCAAATCTATCGGAAGCAGAGGATGTTATATCGCGCAGGGTCTTCTCTGCTTGCCTCATTGCCGAGCGTGTATCAGAGTCAGCATCGCGAGAGCGTCTGTCTACAGCACTAATAGCCCCGTACACTTTACTGCTATCGCTGCGCTGGTCTTCCCTTAAATCTCGGGCAATTTCTTGTATCTCGCTAACACGAAGCCGAACCGACGCCATCTCCTTTCTTACTGCTTCAACGGTTTCGTTTTGCACCGCTAACTCTTGTCGTATGCCTGAAAGATCAGGAGCCGAATAGCTGGCTATTTTTTTCTTCATGCTTTCGTAGTCTTTGTACACTTCAAACGCGCCATATAAGCCACCAACCAGCGTAGATAACGCAAGAAATACGGCAACCATCTTGCCGCCTTTAAACTTAACACCTGCAAATTCAACTTCAGCCATGTCAGCGTTTCCAATCAAGCTCTACGAGAGCATTGTGCGACCCGTTTGATTTGCCGAACAAGGTGTAATTCTGCATCCTGTCTACCAAAGAAGGCCCATCAGGAACTTTTGCACCTGTAAAGAAACCGGGTGTATCAACCAATGCTAATGGTGCTGCAATCTTAGGTGATATCATACCCATAGCCACCATAGTGGTGGTTTGTGATGCTGCTGAGTATCTCTGCGACGGAGCTATCTTTGCAACCGCCTTTTCAGCCGCCGCCTTAACCTTTTCCTGTCGGCTCTTGGGTTTTGGAGGAGCTTGCGCCTCTCTAGTCTCTGCCGGGGGTTCTACCGAAGGCTCCGGTTCTGGTTCAGTCTCAGAGGGTTGAGGCTCTGGCCGCGCTTCTGCTGGCTGTCCCTCTGGTTCCGGCTCCCGTTCAGAAGACTGCTGCGGTTGCTCAGGTTCCGGTTCCGGCTCAGGTTCCGGCTCTCGTGAGCGAGGCTGTTCCACCGGAGGCGGCGCTATATCCTGTTCTATCTGAGCTTCGATATTCGCCTCTGCCCGTGCTTCCTGTCGCTGCTGTTCCATAGGAGGCGGCGGCAGATCAATTTGAATAGGCACAATCTCTGGAGGGGGAGGTGGCTCAGACGGAGCTTGCGGAGCAACGGCAACAACGATGGGAGCCGCTGCTGACGGTCGCGGCAAATCAACTGGAGGAGGGCGAAGGTTAATCTGAACCGGCGGCGCAGCCGCTATAACATCGTTCTGCACAATCTGATCTAAAATCTGCTGCTCTACAACCTGTTCATGCGTAAACGTAAGCGAAGGTTCCGAGAATTTCGGACCGAAAAATCCAGAGTGAAACCCGGCATCCACGCCGAATAGCTCGAACTCCCCCGTAAGTATGCTGAAGCTGTTTTCTTGAACGGTATCCGTAAAATCAAATGTACGAAGACCACTAAAATCTAACTCAACCTGACGCTCAAACTTCTCAACTACTGTATTTGTGACATCAAACAACGCTACAGTTACGTTAAAAATATCGCGGCAATCACTGCCCTGCGTGATGCTGGTGCAAGTGGAGAGCGTAGCGTTACTCGGATGACTGTCTACGGTAACCGCGCTGTTAAGGGTAAAGCCTCTGCGAACCTCGTCCTCGGTCAATGGAACGTCAAACGTGCTCGTATAAGTGCCGCCACCCGCCGTAGCGTTACCTGTGCAAAACTCCCCGGCAGAACAGCCTCTTGCAGAACCATCAGATGTCGTTGACCCACTCGTCGTAAACGCGGACAGATTAGGAAGGACATTGGTCGTCGTTACAGTTTCCGCCAACGCAGAAGACGACATAAGCAGAAATGCAATCAGCCAACGCATCAATCGCCTCCGTACCATTCTTCTTGGTCAGGAAAATTAACGTGCTCAGAATCCTGTTGAGGCTGCGAAGATATCGTTTCCGCTTTTACCTGCAATCGCACAATAGAACCCTCCGGTGCCTGTTCTGGATTCTTGACCCACTCCTGTTTCGCCGCGTCCCCAATCTTGCCCATAAACGGGCAGGGTGTCCCAGCCATCCAAAGACCGTCAAATACTCGAACCTCTTGGCAAAGAATGCTAATGCCCGCGACTTTCAGCCCCATACCAAATACTGACCGCGCCAGCTTTATTCTCTCGCAGTTTAAGTCACGAGTCGTTGTGCCACCGGAAACGCCAAAAAGACCAGTTTGCAAAGCACCGCTGGTTCCGACCTGACAGATGTCGTTGTTGTTAACGACTATAGAAGGACTAGATGCTGTAGGTGGTGTTTTATCAACTACTGTTGAACTACTCACTGTGGCAGAGGTTACTGTATCGGCAGCGTAGGCTGGCAAATTAAACAAAAAAGCCAGAAAAACGACAACTGGTATAAAAGTTGCGATCCACCGGGCAGACATTTACATTTTCCACAGCATTCCAGCCATCATCAAAATGACGGCACCGGCTGCGCTAATCATAATAAGCTCCAGCCGTTTAATCCGCTCGATTGTCTCTTTCCACCTCTCCGCACACACTGCTTCGTGTGTGTTTAATTTGGCTTCAACATCCTTAACAGTTGCCATTAGCCAAGCTCCGGCCAATCATAAAGGATACCAGACTTATTTCCTTCTGAATCAAACGTAACAAACAGCGCCGCTACAGCATCAGTGTTTGCCGCACCATCAATTGCGCTTTCCATTGCAGTTGCTTTGGTGCGGATTGCATCACGATAGGTCTGGATGTTAGTTGGAACAGCGGTATTGTTATCAGCCTTACGAACGATGGCCCAATCTGTCTCAGCCAGAAGAGATGCCTGTTGCGCCTTTACTTCAGCCTTTAGCTGGGAGCGGACGCCCGGTTCCATAATCTGGTTGCCATCGTCATCGTTTACCGCATTCCCGTCGCTATCCACCAAACCCACATCGGTCAGGCTTTTCGCTGTCTTAGAGATGGTCTCACCATCGGCTTGGTAGCCCCAAGTGTACAGGCGCGAGTCCGGGGGCGTCTCGGGCGTAGCTTCGGTCAGCCCCGCCGCTGCCTTCTCATCCGCTGACCATATGTGCCAGTTGCGTGGGTGCGTGATGCCATCGTCATTCGTCCACGAACGACCTTCTCTAATTGTCTTGCTGCCATATTTCCACATAGCCTATCTCCTACGTACCATTGGTCGTTATTCCGCGAGCGTTTGCTGTTTTGAACGGGCATTCAGCAAATGCCATGTAAAGATATTCGCTTCCTGACGCATTCATGCCGCCATTAGCTTGCAGCAGCTTGAAACCATTAGACAGAAAATCAAGATTGTTGTCCGAAGTCAGGATGCTTTCTGCACTGCTGCTGTTTGCCTCAAGTTTATGGTTGACAAGGTTAAACGGGTCACGGGCTGCGTCATAGATTTGCCACTCTTGTGTCGATCCAGTTATTCTTTTCAGCATGACCCAAGAGGGTTTGAAGCCGGTGTAAATAAACGGCCCATCTGTGGAACCATTTCCCTTGTAACTTGAAATTCTCGAGAATCCGTCAACCTCCGCGAAAACATATGCGACGTAAGTTCCGCTTGAGTTATTGATATCGCCGCCAGCGCCTACGGTGTAGACGCTGCTTGTCGGCGTTGCTCTGTACTGTTCCGTGTTACTCGCTGGTAACGCAGTGGAATTAAGATAAAACACTTTATTGATGCCCACAGCGTCATGGTAGGAAGTCCAGTTGCCGCTACTGTCGCGACGCTTCGTCCAGATCATTTTTGGGGCTATGCCCAAGCCATGCCCGATTGTCTGATTGTCAGAGCCGTTGCCTGAGTAGGTCAAGACGGAAAATCCTGCGGTTGTGTTGGCGGACACTGTACTGGTGATGTCCCCGTCCGTATTACCGCCGGATGTCCCGCCAGTTGTGTGCCACTGCCATGCAACATAGGTGCGGCTGGAGCCGTTGAAGTTGGAGTCAGTAGTGTCGAGGTCAAAGCCATCAGTTTCAAAAGTAATCAGTGCGGTTCCGTCCGTATCTTGAGCATCACTTTTATTAGAGTAAATTCGTGAGGTAGTTCCTCGAACGCTGTCGAAGAATACATGGTTGTCGCCATTTGACCGGGGAGCCAACCAGAGAATATCCGGCTTGAAGTCCCCAGCACTTGCAGTATTTGTAATAGCTAGGCCGCTAGTGCCGTTTCCGGTGTAAGTCTGATTGTGGTAGTACTCCGAGCCATCGGCAATGGTTGGGTCAGATAGGTTAGTGGTAGTCAGTTCCTTAAAGCCTGTCGTTGGCGTACCGCTAAGTGGCGAAAAGGTTGCAGTAATTACTGTGCCAGAACCAAATGGCGCACAGCCAAAGTGGAGCGAGTTTTGTCCCGTCAGGCCAACCGTATTACTTACGCCTGTAGAAGCGGGAAATACCTCGGTGCCGTCGTCAAAGATTTTGATGGTATCGGCGCTGCTGTCGTATTCAATTCGCATCAAGCTGTTGGCTGCGCCAGCCCCAATGTCAGTGACTAGACTTGCATTTTTTACAATTTCACCATTACCGAGATTGAGCGCATAAATATAATTGTTGCCGGTAGTAGCCGTATGATTTCCAATTTGGAAAATACCAACGTATCCAAATGTGCCTGATGATTTCTGAAACTCGCAAACGTGTTTGCCACCGTCATCAATCGCAATCGTTGAGGTAGCCCACTGATAAGAGTTGCCCGAAGCAGTTGCGACGAGGTTGCCATCCGAAAGCGTTGCACCCTTCCAGAGAGTGTTAAAGATCGCTTGGTTATTAGTCGGACTATCCGTTACTTGGTCGTCTGTCCCCATGTTGGAGGTTGAGAAATCATTGCCGTTGCCTGACTCATCGTCTCCTAGATCAGAGGAGTCTCTACCATCAATATAAAAGCCGTTGTTACCAAAGCTGCCTGAGTACTCTATCGGCACGAACTGGTTACTGTCTGAATCGAACTTACCAAAATCGGAAGGCGTAGCCGCCACCCCATCCAAGAAATAGATGTCGGCCATGTATCCATCGACTAATCCATTTACACTGCTTGAAATACGATGCACCGTTCCACTAGCGTTAAATTTAGAATTAGCTCCTGACCCCGGCCAAACTACAGAACCACCACTCGGACCAACTAAGTCAGCGACAGGAAATTGAACGCCGTTTATGTAAAATTTTAATCTGTCTGAATCAGTGCTTTGGTCGGAGTCAAAGACAAACATGGCATGATACCAAGCACTATAATCTCTAAACTTCCCTACGCTAGAGGTAAACGTGGTGCGAACATCAATCTGTGCAGAGCCGCTAGTGTAGTCAAAAAACTGCATTGATCCGCCGTTCATAACCATACCAGAAAAGGTAACACCTCCAGTTGTATTGGTTTCCAAACAATATCCATTACTTTCACTACACGGCTTCATCCAAAAAGCATAAGTGAATTTATTCTGATCTGTGGGTGTACCAAATGTACGAGACATCAAAGCACTGGCCGATTTATTAAACCGGATCGACTGATCAATCTCGTAGCCACCGCCAGCGTTAGCCAGCCATTGTGAGCCGAACATTGTCATTAGCTAAACGCCAACTGCGGTGCGCCTAGCTGAATACTGCCAGAGGCTTTAACAAAGTAGGGGACTACATCAACCGCACTTGCTGCGGTGCTAAGTGTAATGCCAGCCCCAGCAGGGCTTTCATAGTCCGTTCCAAGGCTAAGAGTTCTTCCGCCCGTGCCATCTTGGATAAATACAAACACGCCAGACTGACCTACTGATTCCGTGGATGGGTTAGCTAAGGTCACGTTACCCGTAAGAGTCAGCACGAAGTTCTGATGGGCAGAGAAGTCAATCGTCACACTACCTGTGTTTGACGTGTCAGTGTCCGTCTCTGCAAGGATAATCGTGCCACCGTTAATCTGCCCAGTAACCGTCACATCGCCGCTGCTGAGAATTTTCATTCGACTTGAGGCATTAACGACGAAATCCATCGAGTTGTCGGAGTTGCGATACAGAACCTGACCAATATCCGCATCGTCTGCGTCGCCAAAATGAATTGCTGCTTGACCCGTTGAGCCGGTTGAGCCTGCAATTAGGCTAACGTAAGTGCTTTGAGTGGTGGCGCTTGTTGCTTGGAAAGTGGCTACGGTCGAAGGGGAACCACTAACAGGGGTGCCGTTTCGCTGCACATTAAACGGTGACTCAGGGGCCGTGGTCCCCACGCCTACCTTGCCTGAAGCCTCTACAATAAAGGGCGTACTGTCAGGATTAGTACTATCCTCAACCACCAGCGCGTTACCAGCGCCAGTCTGGGTGATGCGGAGCGCATCGCCGCTTGTCGAACCGGAGATGACAATATCAGCAGCCAGCGACGTGATATCGGTGTTAGCGCCCGAAGCCGCCGCGCCGAGGTTTGTACGCGCTGCGCTGGCCGTGCTGGCTCCTGTACCGCCGTCAGCTACGGCAAGATCCGTAATTCCCGTAATAGTGCCGCCGTTGATGTCTGCTGTCGTAAGCACAGCGCTGCTGATAGTAAATACGCCTGTGCTGTTAGCAATTGACCCTGAAGCCGTGCCATCTTTAGCCTTAATATTTGTAACTTCAAGATTCGTTGTATCTATGGTGGTGGCGTCAACAATATCGGTCTGACAAGACTCTACGTTAGTACCATCACAGAATAAGAAAGAGGTAGACCCGTTAGCGACTGCTACTCCCGTACCACTAGCGGTTTTTAGTGTGACTGCCTGCCCGGAAATATTTTTGAGGATGTATAGTTTTGTGGCCGCAGGACAAATAATAGTAGCTGCACCAGAAGGATTACCCGCGCCATCATCATCTGCAACGAGAACGGCACAGCGAGACTCTGACGTAGTGCCGTCTGCACTTGTGAGTGTGTGGCTGTTTGCCGTCCATGAATTTATTGTAGCGAGACCAGCAACAGCCTGCTCTACCATAGAAGTTATGTTGTTATTTACAACATCACCCCACGAACCACTAAGCTCGCCCTGTACAGGCAACGCCAACTTAAGGATAGATGTATATTGAGTTGTCATGTTGTACGCTCCATACCTTCGCTACTGTATATTAACTTATATAGTATTAAAATCTACTAGCATTTTATCATGCCGCTATTTCTACCCAATCCGGTGTTTGATCTGACGATACATTTTGCCAGTTAGGGTTTTGTGTAGGGTCTACAGCCTGCCAATTAGGGTTTTGTGTAGGGTCTATATCTTGCCATATTAGTACTGTACCAGAATTACCAGTAGCCGACAAACCACTTACTAAAACTACGTTTTCGGTAGTGATCGATACTGTACCAACAGAACCGGTAACTGCTAAGCCCGCTACAGGCACATCCGAGCCTGCGTCTACCGCAGCGGAACCAACTGAACCGGTAGCTGTTACGCCTGTAACTGCTAGAACTTGATCCGTTTGCACTGAAACAGAGCCAACTGCACCAGTGGCCGCTAGGCCCGCTACAGATACGTCCGAAGCTGCGTCTACTGTAACTGTACCAACTGCACCGGTAGCTGCTACGCCTGTAACTGCTATAGCTTGATCGGTTTGTACCGAAACTGATCCTACAGAACCAGTGGCCGCTACGCCTGTAACAGATACATTCGAAGCTGCGTCTACTGTAACTGTACCAACTGCACCAGTGGCCGCTAGGCCCGCTACAGATACGTCCGAAGCTGCGTCTACTGTGACAGAGCCAACTGCACCAGTGGCCGCTAGGCCCGCTACAGATACGTCCGAAGCTGCGTCTACTGTGACAGAGCCAACTACACCAGTGGCCGCTAAGCCCGCTACAGATACGTCCGAAGCTGCGTCTACTGTGACAGAGCCAACTGCACCAGTGGCTGCTACGCCTGTAACAGCAAGAACCTGATCGGTTTGTACCGAAACTGATCCTACAGAACCAGTGGCCGCTAGGCCCGCTACAGATACATTCGAAGCTGCGTCTACTGTAACTGTACCAACTGCACCGGTAGCTGCTACGCCTGTAACAGATACATTCGAAGCTGCGTCTACTGTAACTGTACCAACTGCACCAGTGGCCGCTAGGCCCGCTACAGATACGTCCGAAGCTGCGTCTACTGTGACAGAGCCAACTGCACCGGTAGCTGCTAGGCCCGCTACAGATACGTCCGAAGCTGCGTCTACTGTGACAGAGCCAACTACACCAGTGGCCGCTAAGCCCGCTACAGATACGTCCGAAGCTGCGTCTACTGTAACTGTACCAACTGCACCGGTAGCTGCTACGCCTGTAACAGCAAGAACCTGATCGGTTTGTACCGAAACTGATCCTACAGAAGTTGTAGCGGAGACACCGGATACAACTACAAGTAAGCCTGTTTTTACATCGACAGTACCAACTGCACCAGTGGCCGCTAGGCCCGCTACAGATACATCCGAAGCTGCGTCTACTGTAACTGTACCAACTGCACCAGTGGCCGCTACGCCTGTAACAGATACGTCCGAAGCTGCGTCTACTGTAACTGTACCAACTGCACCAGTGGCCGCTAGGCCCGCTACAGATACGTCCGAAGCTGCGTCTACTGTAACTGTACCAACTGCACCAGTGGCCGCTACGCCTGTAACAGATAATACCTGTTCTGTAGATACAGAAACTGATCCTACAGAAGTTGTAGCGGCTACGCCTGTAACAGATACATCCGAAGCTGCGTCTACTGTGACAGAACCAATGCCCGTAGTTGCAGATACCCCAGAAACTGTTACAGGGAGGGTGGAACCCCAAGCACCCTCACCCCAACTTCCACGACTCCAACCGTTTAGATCAGAGTTAGGTAGGCTGCTACCCCAACCACCGTCGCCCCAACTTCCACGACCCCAACCACCTAGATAGGACATGGAGCAAACATCTTAGCTAGGCTATACGGATAATAGCGTTGCTTGCGTCTGCTGTGGGGAACTGAATAGTGAAGTCACCCGCAGTTGATGTCTTATCCCCGCCAAAGGCCAGCACAACAACAGACGGATCACCGGACGCGGTGTCGTTATAAATCAAGGCACCGTTTGCCGTGATTGTCGCGTTAGAGAACGTGAGGTCCGCAAAGTCCGTTAGAGCCGTTGTGCCGCTAGTAGTAGGCGTAACATTAGTCAGTGCTGCCCCGCCTGCGGTGTAGTTCGTACCGCTCGCCTCGTTCGTGGCAGAGTACGCGGTGGTTGCGGCACCCAGCGTTGCGGAACTCGTATACAGAGCGAGTTTGAACGTGTTCCCGCTGCTGTTGGTGAAATTGTGAGTCGCCGTCATCAATTCTTGTTTGAACGACGTACACATTGCTTGTGTAATTGCCATGTTAAACTTCCTTTACGAATTTGGCTAGTTCCGGGTGCCCAGCGCTAGCCAAGGCGTTGCAAACGGTTGTCCTATCACTATTTATAGCCTCCCGCATATAAAAGCTCAACGTCTTCTCTAGTTGAGCCTTGTACGCAAAGGCTTGATCTTTTATAACTGCTGGTGCCCCATCTGAAACAGAAATTATCCTATCAGCGCACCGTTTCGCCACTTCTTCGGGTGTAGAACCTCTATAATTTGTAGTGTGGACTTTAACTTCATACGCTGGTGCTACACCAGCTTCTAAAGTAAACATAATTATAACATATCCCTAAGATACGGTTTGTCTAAATTGACCCGAGCGGTAATTATCTTCTCTTAACTTACCATCACCCAAGTTCTTAAGCAACACAATAGACTGAAGATATAGTTTTTCATACAGCGCAACAACATCCGGTTCGCCTTTTAAGAATCGTATGGCTTCAATAAGCGCACCATTCAGTAGCGCGGAGTCGAACTCATCCCCCAACCAAGTAGTACCGGCGGTTACAATCGACGTGGGGTAATATCCGTAATGCAACTCGGTTGTGTAGTTGCTATCTGGTGTTGGGCCTACCATAAACGCACCATCAGCGAAGTACGCATAATGAACGGGCAAGCCACCGGGAGAGGACGCCGGATACGCCTCACGAATAAAATTAACATCCTTGTTAAGTAAGAAATGATAATCACCACTGCCGTCTACAACCGCTAAAGAGTATGACCACAGAAAGTCGCTTGGCATATCAAGGTAAGTATTACCGCTGGCAAACGTGCCGGTTACATTCCGGCGTAAAGCTGGAAACTGCACAGAGCTATATATCTTCTGCTCGGCCTGTTCCGTGAACATAGCAAGCTGATCGTCTGTGAAAGAAGTTTCACAGATATCCTGTATATTAGTTTTTAGCTCTGTGTAATTCATAGCTAAGCCATCGGGCCACGGGCCATAATACCTTTAGTGGCTGCTCCGGTCCCACGAACTTTAATACCAGAAGTCTTAACGCCTTCCATGCTACCCTTCGGGCCGTATACTTTCGGCATGTTAGTAGCTTTTGCGGGTGTATTAGATGTCTTCTTCATATCTAACTCCTATTCTGTAGTGACAGTAACAGAACCAACCGAACCTGTCCCCACTAAATTATTTGGTGTCAAGTTAAACGGGTCGTTCATACCTACTGGATCCCAACCAAACTGTATATCCCGACTCGCCGCTAATTCAGCAGAGTCTGGTCGAGGGTCTCTAAGAGCCTGCGGATCATCAACCGGGTACTCACCAAGATGTAACTGTGGATGATCGCCATTCCAACACTCAGGACACGCCTTAATATTGCTGTTCCGGCCTTTTACAATAAGTTCCTTAAGTTCTCGTAACTTATATTGAAAACCGCAAACATCACATATAGCGAGAGCTTTTTGGGAAGACGCAAACCTCTGCGACATCAGTACACCCTCGACATACGCGGAACAAACCGGACTGCTGCTTTCTCCCTATCTTCGCCAGCGGCTAGGTTAAACTGCTCATCGTACTCAGCCTTGAGCATCTGTGCACGGCCTGATAGTTCCGGCACCTTCATAGCGATCTGATAAGCCAGACCAGCAACAAGGCATGGGAAAAAACGAAAATTCATGTCTGGGGTTTGAACCCCACTTCCAGCGTCCTGAACACGACGCATACGCCAATAAACAAACGTGTAGTCATCACTATCCGGCACAGGCCAGACGTTGATCTTGGGGGCGTCACTAAGGCGCTCTATCCAAACCTGAATCGGCCTGCCGGTAGACAGCTTATTAGGGATAGAAGAATAGGTGCTGACGCTAATACGGCTGATATTAAGGTCTGACTGCGTAGTAGCATTGCCCGCATTGGTACGAATAACCTGCTCTAGTAGGTCAATGGTGTCGGCGGGGAGGGTATACTCACTTGTACCGCTTACGAGACTGACCGTACCCTCGTCGATAGTCCACATGTTGATGCCACGGTTCTGCCACTCAATAGTAAGCAGGTTCATGGACCTACGTGCGGTACGTAAATCATAACCTGACCGCATCTCCCGGCCCGCACGTTCCCACGCCTCTTCAGCGATCTCCGTGAAGTCCATATTAAACGCGGTGGTGCCTGAAGTCGTCATTTGCGCTTCCAACTCTCGCGAGCTTTTCTCTGCGCTTTACTAGAGAGTTGCCCGTAATGAAGTAACTTTTTAGACGTATTAGACATGCTTTTACCGGTCATAAGCGTACCGTCTGGGTGTTTGTGCATACCACCCCTATGTACTCTACCGTCTGCAAAATAATGTTTAACACCCTTTGCCATTACGCTTTCCTATACCTTCTCGTCTTTTTCGCTATACTCTTTGGCTGCTTTACGAACTGCTTCCCGGCAGCAGTCCCCCGGCGCTTTGCTCGCGTGGTCGCTGCATACTCCTGCGGAGACAGAGACTTGATGGCGCTCTCCGGTAGATACCGTTCGCCCGTCTCGCTCGACTTCTTGCCCGATTTGGTCCGCCATTTCTGCTTTGTCCAATTCTTAAGAGACTGCTGCGGCTTCTTCAGCCCACCTGATTTGTAATACCTACGCATCAGGACTTATAACCGCCGCCAGACTTTTTATACTGTTGGGCCAGCATCTGCGCTTTACGAGCACTCCACTGGCCCGGATTACCACCTTTACCACCGGCTTTGATAGAATTAAAAAGACGCTTACGCATACCGGGCTTCGTATAGTTGCCCGCTTCGTTTACACGACTCTTTGGCTTCTTAGACGATACGCTACCTCCAGCTTTATACATACTGTAGCCGCAGCCGTCTTTCCGGTAGTATTTACGCATTACGCGCCCTTCATCTTCACCATTTTAGCGGGGCGAACACCCTGCGTAGCCATACCACAACCACGGACTTTACCGCCCTTGTTGTACTTCTTAGCCTTACCGCCAGCGCGGAGCTTTTTAACCTTCGGGTTTCTCTTAGGCGTCATAAAACTCCTAGCCTTCGGAGCATCCATACCGTACTGATCGATTAAGTCCGAGTCGTCCATATACTGCGTGCCGGTAGCTTCCTTTACTTTTTCGATTTCGTCGAAACCAGACATACCCCTATCACCAAACTTACGTTCGGCTTCTCTATCTCTTCTTTTAGCCTCCGAAACACTTTTACTTTCTAGCATCCTAGAGCTACGAGGCTTTAGCGGGCCACTGTTCATACCTTTACGGTTTAATTTAGCGCGACGTTTCTTTTCTGCTTCAGTCATAATCAAGCACCTTTCATTTTAATCATTTTAGCGGGGCGAACACCCTGCCTAGCCATACCACAACCACGGACCTTACCGCCTTTATTGTAGCCCTTAATCTTGCCTCCACCCATCTTCTTGGTGGGCTTCTTCTTCGGAATTTTTCCTACTTCACGCCCGTCTTCCGGCAAACTATCGCTGGGGGTACCCGCCTCAATCTCTGCTGCACGATTTCTAGGCCCGCGAGTAGCGCCGGAACCCGAGGGGGACGCACCAAGAATTTCTTCCCGGCGCTTTTTAATATTTCTACTGCGTCGTACTTTCTCAACACTATCGGGAGTCAACAGGCCAAACCCCGGAATATCGCTCTCTACCTTATCGCCCTCGGCGTAGCGCTTCATCATGCCCCCGCCCATGTAGTTCTTAGATTTCTTCATAAATTCTTCTCCAACAGATTGAGGTACGCCAACCTTGTTAGCGAACTTCGAGTTGTTAGCCACCGCAGCCATAAACCGCTTTTGTTTCTGTGACTTAGCAGGCATCAGCAGTTCCATTTCCGTAGACTTTTATTGATACGGCTGTTTGGATCGTTCGCTGTTTTTGCACTGGTGTTGCGCTTCTTCATACCCTGCATACGCGCACAGAAAGACTTGCGGCGATTAGCTGCCTTAGAACCCTTCTTAAGTTTGCTTGGTTTAGTTGTTACAGCAGTTTTAAGTTTACTACCGGGGTTTTCCCTCCGGTAGCTAGCAACACCTTTCTTGTTAAGACCGCCAGAGGGGTCTTTACCTTCTTTGCGCTGCCAAGCGGGGGATTTAACTCCCCCGCCTGATCTGTAATACCGCCGCATAACTATTAACCAAACTTCTTACGAAGATACATAATGATGGTGTAAGTATCAGCCGATGATGCGCCCACAGTTGTGAAGTTAACATCACCAGTTTTACCTGAACCAGCATTATTGGTAAGACCGCCAAATATGGTGTAGTCGTGATTACCGCTTTGGTTCTCACCAAGCTCTATGCAAAAGGCATCTGACGTAGCGTCCCAGAGAATCTGGACTTTCATGCCAATGCACTGCCACCAAACACGTTCGATATCGACGCCGGAGCAGGCAAGACCATTCTGGTCAGATTCTAGGGCGCTGACATCCACCTTCGTAACCGCTGACTCTCCGGTGCCGTCCGAAATATTGGTGAACTTAAGCACCGCATGGGCCGGACCATCAATCAGGGTTTGAGAGGTTACTGCATCAGCCATGAGTTACCCCCTTAGTTGGATTCTACGCCGTCGTTCGCCATCGCATATGTCATGATACCGACAAAAGTACCGCCAGTAGCAGCAGAAGCACCAACAATGGCCTGAACCGTTGCATTAGCGGCCAGACCACCAGCAACACATAGAGCGCCATTAGCACCGGTAATCTCACCAGCAACATCAACCGGAAGCTCATCGAAGATACCGTTAGTGTCAGCAGACGTACCAATGTCAATGGTCGGATTCGTACCACCCGTGCCAGCTTCTACACACTGTACAGACATAACGATTGCACCGGCAGGGAGAGTAAATGTCTCACCAGCGGTAGCAGACGTGCCGATCCGAACATCGGTTGCGGAAGAAGCGGTAGGGTCACAGGCAAACTGAACGCTCTGTACCATAACACCGGGAGCTACAACGCCTTTGCCGCCCCCACCGTAGGAACGAACGACGCCTTGAAAGGTCGTATTAGCCATATCTATCTCCTGTATGGGCTAGTGTCAGTCGCACAATGCAACTGTCAGGGATAAGTTATTATACATAATAAAAAGGGGGGCATCAAGTGCCCCCCTTTAATAAGACGACGTAAGTTATTACGCGCCCGGTGAACCAAAGATCCCGAGGGGATCGGAAACACCAAACGAATAACGCTCACGAGCCTTGTAGCGGCTATTGCCCGTATCGAAGTCAGCATCCATAGATGTCTGCATCGGGGTACGAACAAAGTGCTTCAGGCCGTTCGGAACATCGCTCATAAGGAACCAAGCATCCGTGTCCGTCAGATAGTGGTTAACCGTGTAACCTTCAGGGACCGAACCATTATTACGCAGTGCGTTAATGTCGTTATCCGCCGTGCCCACGCGACCTTCCGTATCCAGAAGACGTGTAGCAACGAACATAAGGTTCGGGGGAACCACCAGCTTACGCGGTTTAGCCGCGATCAGGAGACCACGCTCGTCTGTCCAACCAGCAATCTGAATGACCGCCGCCTCAAGAGAAGTCTCGTTGAGGTCAGCCGCCGTCGCAGGCGTGTTGGAGTTGGAGCCACCCGAAACAAGCGGGTGAGCCGTAGAGCAAAGAACCTGACCATCACCATAGGTAACGCCAGAGCCGGTGAACGCGTTGTTCAGTACCGACGCAGCCTTAACCTGCTTGGTGTACGCCATAGCGCGGGCGAGAGCCTTTGTATAACGAGACGACAGAGAGTCGTACAAGTTATCTTCGATAGCTTCTTCAGTAACGGAGAAGCCCATCGCGACGGTCTCGTGCGTATAGCGAGCAGTCCACGACTCCTGTGCGTTGTCATATTCGATGGCAGAGCCTTCGTCCTTGACAGGCGCGGCGGAGAAACCGGACAGCTTGGTCTCTTCTTCAAAGGAACGATCCGAGCTTTCAGTCTCGAAAATTTCCTTATGCTCCTCACCGTACTTGGCGTACTCAAGGCCAAACAAAGCGTTTAGGCCGGGGAGGAGTTCTTTCAGTAATTGGGCGCGTGAAATAGCCATTTTACATCACTCCTTATACGCCAGTGGTGTTGTTGAACTGATGGCCCGCGTTCCACTTAACGAGAGCTTCAGTATAACCGCCGGACGCGTTCTTGGTTTCCTCAACCAGACTTACGATCCTGAACGGAAGCGTATTAGTCGTGGCGGAAGTGTCCGAAATCGCACTCTTGGAATTGCCAGTGATCGTGCTACCAGCGTTATCTACACCAGCGACGTTCGCGCCAATATCCGTGATTGCAAGATCACCAATAGTCGTACCAGACGAAACAACAGCGGCTTTGAACAGGACATCCGTAGCATCGATAACATACGCTTCGATGTCGCTAGCAACCGTGCTAGCAGGATAGTACTGTTTGAAAGTCTGCTGTTCAGTGCTTGGGTCTGTAAAAGAACAGCCCACAAAGACGCCGATTGGCGTCATGGCAGCGTCGAACGTATCACGCTCAACAGTGCCACCGGTAACGAGTTTAACAGCGTCCCCATTAAAGATGCTCGTGGCATAGCCGCTGGCAATGCCGTAATGACGAGTAACACCTACAAAGGGAACTCCGCTAAGTAGCTTTACCGGGATAAGCCCGTAAGGGCCATCAACAGTAGGATAAGCCATAATTAGCTCCTATGCTAAAGGTTTAGGTTCCAGTGCCGAAAGTAACCTTCGTCTTTCTGTCGTTAAACAGAGGCATACGAGGGTCATTTTCGCGCATAAGGTTGTTGTCAACTGAACTCATCTGAGACTTAGCCTGTTCGTTGTAGTAGGCATTACGTTCCTCAACAAGTTCAGCCGGAGCCTTACAAAGCATTAGACCACCAATTACAATGTTATCTTTGAAGCGTTCTTGCTCCACAGCAACCATAATAATCTCAGGATGATCCGTAGCCTTTACAGGCTCCCAACCTTCACGAAGTTTCGAAGAAACATTAGTAGCATCAACTTCACCCTGCGTAGCAACTCGTACCCAGTGATATTTGTAACCCGGCTCGGGATCAGGAGAAGGTAGAACCTCCGGGCGCTGCCAAGCTCTTACGCGAGTACTTTTATCACGAGTATCGTTTTCACGATTGATTCGGTTATCAGCCATTACTGTTCCTCATTTGTATTGCAACCTGTTTGGCGTATTCATCGAGAGGCACTCCAAGACGTTTCGCAAGGCTTACCTGTGTTTGCGTTAGTATCACCTTCTTAGGTGCTGTGCTCCGCGTAGCGGGTGCAACCACATTAGCCTGACGTTTCGGCGTCCTCTTCTCGTCATCTTCTTCAGCATCGTTCGACATACTGTCGAAGTTCTCTGGGAAGACTTGCTGCATACGAGTATCTAAAGCCTCGTAGTAGTCGTCACTTCTCGGGTCTACACCCGATTTAACGAGCTTGTTATGCAACCCCAGAGCAAAGCTCGTCATTTCGTCATCTGTGCCAAACCACGTATTAGACTTAGCCCAATCCGCAGCCCGCTCATCAACTTCTACTGGGGCGTCGTTGTTAATATCGTTACTAGAGTCTATATCTAGACTATCTTCCTGTAAAGGAGGTAACTTGATATTATTTAACCTATCTGCCTTTATCTTGGCATTAGTTAAATTTTCTTGTGCTTCAAGAACAGCATCGGAATCACCAGCTTCGTAAGCATCCTTATACGCCTTCTTCGCCTGCGCGAGTTCAACGTCAATAGTCTGCTTAGCTTGGTCAAGGAGAGCCGTCTGGTTTTTACCAACAGTACCCTTCAGAGTACGGTTTTCTTCAACCAACTGCTGAGTGTAACGTTCTAGCTCCTGTCGTTCACGCAAGGCTGCTTCTTTAGCGCGGCGTTCATCGTGATAGCCCTTACTAAAGTGCTTGATGCGTTTCTGAACCTTGTCAGAGTACTCTTCTAGCTCTTCGTTAGTTACTTCTTCCGGCGGATCAGACGCTTTGCGGCCTCGATCTGCTTTTGGAGTATCATCCACAACTTCGATATCAAGCTCTTCACTTGATCTACCGCGCTGCGGATTGCTTTCTTCGCTTTCGCTACTAGCTTGCTCATTATTTACATCCTCAAGAGGTGCTGCACTAGACGGCTCTACCTCAATCTCAACGCTACCCTCCCCCGCATTATTAGGATCAGGTAACGCAAACTCAACTTTTTCAAAAGGCATGTTCTATCTCCCTACGCTGTCATGATGCCACTAGGATCAGGAATAACGGCTTCAACAGAATCATCGTTCATAAGACGAAACTCTTTACCGTTAACCTTAAAACGCGTGCCCGTGTTCATACGGAACATCACGTAGTCACCCGGTTTACACCACGGCCCTTCAGGGAAACGCTCTTTATCGCTATACGCACTTTCACCCATGTCAATCACAATACCCATGATTGACATTATATATTCCCGGTGTTTTTCAGCGTCCGTCTTAAGTAGAGAACTACCTTGATAGTGGTCATCGATTTCGGGTAGCGCTACCAACACGCGGTACCCAACAGGCTTGGGAAGCTGGGCCTCCCAGTCTTCGTCAGAGACATCGTTAATATTAACAACTTCACTCATCATTATCTTCCATATGACTTCGCAAGAGGTCTTCCATGTGTGAGAGCGCAGTGTCGAGACCCCGAATTACACCACACAATTCCTTATACTCAGCGTAGTCTTTAGAACTACCGCTAGATAAGAACTCCACTGCAGAGGAGCGTTGCTCCTCGATACGATCTTTAAGCACGTCAAAGACGGTTGTAGCCATATGGCTTACGTATTCCTATTAGGGGTTGTCACAGTCTTGAATATCTCAAGATCTAATTTCTCAGTTTCGGCCTTTTCTTTTACTTTGGCCTCCGCTGCGTCTATCTCCAACTTCTTAGCTTCGAAGAGAGCATCAATTTTGTCAGCTTCCACTTTACGCTGTTGCTCAGCCATACGTATCTGAACATCAGCCGTATCTTTCTGAGCTTTGCGCTGGACTTCAGCCTGTTTAGTAGCGGCCTCCTGACGGCGTAGCTGTAGGATTGGATCTTGTGCCTGCTGCTGTGCTTGCTGTTGCGCCGCCTGCTGCTGATGCGCTTGTGTAAGCTGTTTACCAGCGTCAGCCACAAGCCGAGCAAGATTAACTTCCACCTCTTCGGGTAGCTCTTCGTTCGGGGGTGGGAGTGGTGCACCGAGACGCTCCTCTATCTGCTTACGGTAACTAAACCCGAGGTGCTCAGCAATGTGCGCCTGCAAAGACGCCATAATCTGTTGCGCCTGCGGGTTCTGACCAATCATTTGCGCGACCATCGGGTCTTGCATAAACGCTGTGTGTGTTGCGATGTGCGCGTCATGGTCTTGGTAGATAAACGCACGCATAGGCTTACCAATAAGTGCGTCCATATTCTCACCAACCGGATCTTTCGGTTTGAGATCTTCTTTCGTCGGGACAAGTTTATCTGCGTTCTTGACCCCAAGAACCTCGATCATCTGCCTGTGTAGGGCAGGTAGGTCATAAATCTGCGGTGCAGACTGGGCCATCTGAAGGACAGCCTGATACTGCACAACCCGTTGCGCCATCGTCGAACTATTCGGGTCGCTAACAGGGATTACGTCTACTAGAGCATAGTCAGCTTGTCGGGCACTGACTTCCCCTCTAAGGGGTTCGTAGCCGTACTCAGCAGGAGCGTACTCGGCCATGATAGATTTAAGGAGCTTAAACTCCTGCTTCATAGCATAGTGTACGCGGGCCTGCACCGCAGCCATTGGTTTGAGAGTCCGCTCAAGGAGGGCAAGTGTTGTACCCACCGGAGCGTTAGCCGACATATCAGAGATGTTCATATCACTGATAGCGCCCAGCCTACGGCCCTCGTTCGTAATTTTATCAAGCAACTGTAGAAGTGTCTGTGACGGCTCTTTATAGGGGAGCGTCATGATATTATCACGGACACTTCCAGACGGTACGTCTACATCGCGAAACTCGCCCGGCTCAATGGGTGTGTCATCACCTTTAATACGAAGGCCACGAGATTTAAGACCTCCCGGTAGGTTAGATAACGTACCCGCATCAACTAGCTGGCGAATAATAGAGGTGCCCGCCCGTGCGTAACCACCGATGATGTGGATCAAACCAAGGCCGTAAAACCCAAATCCCGGCACATATACATAATGTACAAAGTGCTGCCGCTTGAGCATGAGCGGGTCTTCAGGATTCCAGTTGCGGCGGATAGAAAGAACAGCGTTAGTACCGCGCTCAATAGTAACAACGTATGGACGAGCGATATCATCATCGGAATCATCAAAGCCGTCGATAACCATATCGACGTGCACCTCGTAAATACTGTAGCGCTCGTCATCAGTAATCGAGTAACCGCCGTCTTTCGCTTTTCTCTCTTCGATATCAGTGTGGAACGCCTGCGGTTCGCCTAACTCAATATCCCGATAGAATCCACTGACTTGTAACTTCCTAAGTTCGTTCTTGGTCTTACGCATAATGTGTGTGACACGCTCAGCGCTTTCAATATGCGAAGCTCCGTAGGGTACAATGACATCTTCAGCCGGAACATAGACTGCCACCTGACGCATTATATTTGGGTCGTAGTAGACTTTCTTAAACGCTGACCCAGCCAACCCAAGGCTGTACAGAAGGCGTTCGTGCTCCGGGCGGTACTCAACCATACGCTCCGTAAGCTCGTAGTTCATGTCAGCCTTGACGCGCTCGGAAGCCTCAAGTTTGTCTTTGTTCTCTTCCCCAAGGATCTTAACCTTCACAGGGCCAGAAGCAGGGAACGTCTCACTCATGGTTTCCGCTTGGAACCGGATAGCAGCCTCGGCAAGCACCGTAGAGAACACACCGCACGCACCATCCCACGGATCAGTACGCTCTTCATATTTGAAGCCTAGAACATCCAGACCCTTAACAAAGGTATCCGCCCAGTCTTTGCGGCTATCAATATCTGTGTCTACATAACCAACAAGATCATTGGCGATGCGAGCAAGAACAGTATCATCCAAGGACTCAGCTAGATTGGCATCAAAAGATACAGGCCCGATATCTTCTCCGGGGACAAGCGTAATCTCAACACTACCGTCATCGAGTGTCACCATGTCCGGGTTAACAATCTCAATCTCAAGCTCGCCAATATCTCCCTCGGCATCATCAATACCTTCAGGTGCGGCGTATAATCCTTTTTCAATAGCCATGATCTATCCTTTAATAATACCCGCCGCTACGCTGCTTAAAGTACTGTATAGGGTCCGGCTCATCAGACGGCAAACGAATAAAGCCACCCTGCCTAAATCTCATAAGAGCCATAACAGTAGAGTCAACCAAGTCATCATGACTCATAAACGGAAATCCGGCAATCTCTTCTATAACTTCTTCTGCCCAGCGTGTATTAGGCATCCATACCATACCTGATGCTACAATGTCCGCTACAGAATTAAGACGCGCTAATTTATCCCCAGACCCTCTGTGCGGTGTGTACTCCTGTACAGGAAGACCCATACGGCGCATTTCCTGATATATAGCTGTACCTGCGCTTTTCTTCTCAACAATAAACGCATCTGGCTCCCACTCAGCATACTCACGCATAGAAAGGTCTTTTAGCTCGGGGAACTCAAGACGATCTTTGATACTATTAAGCAGTATGATGTTGTGGGAACCATCTTCTTCATTCAGAAAAATCCCCCACGTTGTGAGTGCTGTGTAGTCAGCCCTGTTGTGTTTCTCAGCCGCTGCGTCCAGAGACATTATTATGTATTCACATGGCGGGGCGTGCTCTCCACCCCAACGCGACCACCACTCACGTTTAACAATAGACGCTTCTTCCGCTGTAGGTTCTTGCTGATACTGGGCGTTCCACTGGAATACAGGCATAGACGCTTTGGTACGAAGAAGAGCCTCCATATCAAAGAACTCAGGCCAGAGTGGCTTTTGTACTAACTCCCCAGTCTCCTTATCCTCTGTATCTAGGATAGCCGGGAACTCAACTACCTCGTATTGGTCCGAGAGTTCATTCTGTCCCATATCTCGGGTAACACGCCCGGTGAGATCGTCCATGTGCCATCGGGTCTGGATAATCGCCACCCTACCCCCCGGCATGAGTCGTGTTCGAGCACCGAAGGTAAACCACTCGTAGGCTTTTTCAAACACCTCAAAGTTTCCGTTGATGACATCTTGTTCGGAATGGGGATCGTCCACAAGCAGGAGGTCAGCACCACGGCCAGCAAGGGCAGAACCAATACCACACGCGTAATACTCACCACCCGAGTTGGTATTCCACCGACCCGCAGACTTAGAATCCGACGCCAACTGAACTGTAGGGAAGATATCACGATACGCATCCGTGTTAATTAGGTTCCTGACCTTCCTACCAAAGTCCACAGCAAGGTCTGTGGTGTGTGACACCATCATAACCTTCTTATTAGGGTTACGACCAAGGAACCATGCCGGGAACATAATAGAGACCAACTGTGATTTACCATGGCGCGGGGGTATATTCACGCAAATACGGTCCTTATTACCCCCCTCAATGTCCATTAACATGTCTGCAAGCATACGATGGTGCTTACCAACGATATAATCGGGCTGCATATGCTTACAAAACTCAATTAGATCCGCGTATGCGGCCTCATTTCGCCGCCGATTATGTAGTTCATCGACTAATTTATCTATTTCAGCTACTTCTTCGGGCGAAAAGGAGTCTAAATTAGCGAGCATGTGCTCTATTTCGACCTCTGAGAAGCCAAGTTCGCTCATTTATCGACTCCAAGCTCTTCAGCGACGTCGATAACCTCACTATCAATGATAACTGCGTCTTCATCCTCGGGATTTACGAGCTTTGCCAGCTTAGATCGTAGCTTCAGACGCAGATCCTCCGTTGACTGGTGCGTTACAGTCACCTCTGACTTCTCTGCGAACAACCCAACGTCAGAAATCTTACCCAAAAGCTCTAAAGCACGAATACGTACCCGTGGGTCAGGATTATCCGTCTCCAGAATCAGCTTGTTCGTGACCATATGGCGTATCTGAGCTGCGTTCTCAGCTACTAACTGTCCAAATTCGGTGAGAATACTGTTAGTCAACACCAAAGAAGCAGGGGTAAGTGTCGCTGCCTTCCTCAGTGTTACCTTCTTGGAGGTTTTTTCGGAGTCCTTGGCGTATGCCTGCGTAAGTTTAGCGGCTACGTCCTTATCTTCCTTGGTGGGTTCGATCTCTAACCCATGCTCAGAAAGCTCTTTTACCGTATTCGCGGCAGCTTCAGTGTATTCCTTCAAGTCATCGTAAGATGCGTCAGGATTTACGGGTACGCCGACTTCGGGTTCTATACGTAATACCATTATGTTTTCGCAGGTGTTAACCGTTACTCTATTATAACACATAAAATATGTTATACAAGGAGGTGTGGGACTCCAAAGGGGGGTACTTCTATATATGGACTTGCGTCAACAGGAAGGCAGAATTGCAGAAGCAATTCTTATAGAATTTTTTTTACGTCGCAACTGCTACGTATTCGCACCGCTGGCTGCACAGGGTCCGGTAGATCTGGTGGTTGTAGACCCCGAAACCGGAGAAGTAATTCTACTCGACGCAAAGAAAGACTCCAAGAGAACTAAAGGTTGGCAAGGTCGGTCGCCAAACCATCGTATACACCGGACGCGTAATCCCATACAGAAAAAATTAGGTGTGAGGATGGCTTACGTTAACCTTGATGACAGGACTGTGTATATCGTGCCAAGCCTAGATAAACCATGCCCGCCGGAACTAGATGCCTGATAGCTATTGGACAGGTTGGACAGGTTAAGCCCCGTTTTGTGTAAAGTCTCTATGAAGGTTGTTATAGGAGAGTTTACACAAATAGGGGGTAAAGCTGTCCAACCTGTCCAATAGCTAACTCAGCGAAGTACTCAATATTCGTGCAAACTAGTATTATACATAGACGTACGGAGTCCCAAGCTGACAGCGGTGCCCCACCCCCCGGTACCCTTCGCCGGATCGCGTTTCGGGATGTTAGTGCGCGACACTAACAAAACATGTAAAGCGATGTCGTTTTATTTAATACGATGCCAAGCTATCTATTGCGCTACACACTCAAACTTGTCATATTGTGATCACCGAACGGCGCGGTGTCGTTCGGTTTAACGATCTTGAAAGGATCATACTATGTCTAAGTTTACTTTTGTTTCTCACGTTACGGCTCACGCCAAAGCGGCTGTCAAATCCGAAGGTCTTATGGCGAAAGCCTGTGACGCAATGATCGCGGACAATGTAACGGTCGCGATGTTTTCTAAAAAGACGGATGACAGCGACCGGGCGGAGGATTTCCGCAATGGTCTTAAGGCGGCCATTGTCGCATCGTTCAAGGTAGCGGATCAGCGGTTGCTGGATACTCCGACCAAGGGGCTGTCTGATAACAAGAAAGCGCACAAGCGCTACATGCAGCAGCAGATCGGCGCACGGACCAATGATTATAAGCGCGGTCTGAAACGTCGATTGGAAGGCGGCGGTAAAGGCGCAGACAATCGAACGACCGATCGGACCTTCGTTGAGGAACGATTGACCGCGATAATCAAGCGGTGTGAGAAAGCGGAGGACCCGACGTTCGACGTTGTATCGGTCATTGAAACCTGCCGGGTTGCACTCGGCAAGGTCCAGATCAAACTGGACGACATAATCTAACATCTTAGGGCGGGGCTTCGGTCCCGCCCTTTTTTTGTGTCCGCGCTCCGGCGCGGTTTGATGCCAGTTATCCTGTGCCGCGTCGCGTTTCCAGACGCCGCCCGTCAAACCTAATTTGTTAGTGCCGCACTAACATTGAAACCAGTTATTCTGTGCCGCGTGGCGTCTATGCGCCCAAGCTACCGGGAAGTTCTATACACGCAGCCAGAATCGGCACAGTCCTATCCGCATTGACGCGGCTGGCCTCGACGCGACATTCAGCCCACCCCGGCATTTCCACAATACTCTGCGGCACCATCACTGGTCCGTTCAATATAAACAAGATAAGCGACACTTTCATCGTGTGCTCCGACGTTAGGCTGCGTGCAGCCTAACGGTTTTATACGCCCCGGTCAACGTGTTAGTGCCGCACTAACATTGAAACCAGTTATTCTGTGCCGCGTGGCGGCTAAGTCATTGAAAAACGGTAATGTTCCAAATGTTCCCTAATGTTCCCTAATGTTCCCGAAAAAGTGCTACATTATGTTTTGTGTCATATCGTGCCGTTTGGTGCAGGGACTTTGCAGGAAGTCTTCCCTCCCGTTTGTAAAAACGTGTAAAAATATATAAATATATAATATGAGTATGTAATGTAGTAGTAGTAAACCATATGAAGCCTCCTCGCGCTTCCCTCTTATTGCAGCCGAATGTTAGTGCCGCACTAACAAGCCACGATCTGCACCCATATTTTCCCCAAAATCGACTACATTACTACATTCCTTTATTATCAAGGACTTACAGAACCCCACGTTGGAACATTAGAGAACATTACAGAACAAAACACTTCCTTACACGTTTTGGTAAACATTGACATATCTAGCTACGTTTGGTATTATATTGACAGTTGATGAGTTGTTCATCGACACCAACAAGGAGAACGACAGTGACTTACGAAACTACAAACCAGAACGTGATTGAGAATGTTAGTGCCACACTAACAACGCCAACCCCGGCAACAACGCCAACCCTCAACCCCACACCTGCCGCACCGGCACCTTCTATCTCGTCCATATCATCCAGTGCCATGTTGTGCGAACTCAGCATCTCGCAGTGGACCGGACGCAAGAAGGACCGGCGAGCATCAGATGAAGTGACCCGCGACAATCGTGCTGACGTTGGAGTTGCATCGGTCAATAAGAAGCTACTAGGTGACTGCGCCGAATTGGATGCGGTACAGAAACTCACGGGTAACATCCGCAACATGCACTACAGCATGACGATGCCGTGGTCCGATACCGGGATGCGGCTCGTGCCGACCGCGCAGTACTTCAAGTACCACCAACAGATGACCGCGCTACAGACAGAGTGGGAAGACCTCGTTCAGTCGTTCCTGTCGGCGTATGACTGGGAGATCAGTCAGTCACAGGTCAAGCTGGGTGATCTGTTCGACCGCGACGAGTACCCCACTGTTAGTGCGCTCACTAACAAGTTTGCGTTTCGGCTCAGTTATATCCCGCTGCCCGACGCAGGTGACTTTCGCATCGACATTGGCAACGAGGCGATGGAGCAGGTCCGGTCCCACTACGAGGACTACTACTCGCGGCAACTCACCAACGCCATGAACGATGTGTGGCAGCGCACCCACAAGGCGCTCAGTGCCATGTCCGACCGGCTCGACTACGCCGACAGCGGCACCAAGAAAGTGTTCCGTAACTCGTTAGTGGACAACGTGCTTGAGATGATCGAGCTGCTCGACGTTTGCAACGTCACAGGTGACAGCCAGATGTCCGCGCTACGTGACAAGCTGGATAATTCCATGCGGGGTATCACACCCGAGGCGCTACGTGAGGACGAGTATCTGCGCCGTGAGACTAAGCAGGTCGTGGATGACGTGATTGCCGCGTTGCCGAATCTGGATATGTAGCAGCAAGGATGAGAGGAGAACTACAATGAGACAGCTTATGGCCGCAGTACTTTCTTGGGTGTGCATCGTGTGCGTAGGGAGCATCATGCTCCTTGTCACCACCGAGTACCTCCTTGGGTGTGGCGAACCCACCTACTACGCCAACGGCACTTACACCACGAATGAGTGCTTGTTTATCCGATACCTCCCGGTCAGTGGCCGGTGGTGACGTGGACACTACTAATGTTAGGCGGACACTTCCGTTCCCCTATCACACACAAATAACTCAACAGGAGAACTACTATGACAACCGCTAATCAAATGTACGCTCTGAACCTCGACCAGATCGCGACCGCCATACGTAACGGCGGCAACAAGCGCACCGTTCTGGTGCAGGGTCACATGGGTACGGGCAAGTCATCCTTGCTCAACGCCCTCGCCGCTGAACTGCCGGATCACACACCGTGCTACTTCGACTGCACGACCAAAGACCTTGGCGATATCAGCATCCCGAAGCTGGCCGTTGTTAGTGCCGACACTAACAACTCAGACTATGTGACCTACGCCACCAACGAGGAGTTGGGTGTTCACCTCGACAACCCCATCATTCTGATGATTGACGAGTACGGCAAGGCCAACCCTGCCGTGAAGAACGCCATGCTGCGCCTCATGCTGGAGCGTAAGATCGGTAGCTATACTCTGCACCCTGACAGCTTAGTGTTCGCTACCACCAACCTTGGGGCCGAGGGTGTCGGTGACTTGCTGCCGCCCCACGCCCGTAACCGCATGACTGTTATCACGTCACGTAAACCTAACAACATCGAATGGATTGAATGGGGAATTAACAATGGGATCGACCACACTCTACTTGGCTGGGCGAAAGATAACCCGCAACTCTTTGCGTCCTTTGAGGATGTCAAAGACCCGGAGGAAAACCCGTACATCTATCACCCCCGAGATCAGCGGGCGGCATTTGTCACACCCCGCTCGCTGGAAGCAGCGTCCGACTGGCTCAAGTCGCGGGAAGCCTACGACGACCAAACCCTGACAAGTTTACTTATGGGTACGATTGGCGACCGTGGCGCTATGGACTTGATGGCGTTCGTCAAGCTGGCCGATCAGTTACCGTCGCTCGACAGTATCAAGCAGGAACCCACCACTGCCAAGGTTCCCGATAGTGCTGCCGCCGTGTGTATGGTTGTGTATCGTGCGCTCAGTACGATGGAGCGCGATTGGGTCAATGCTTGGATGGACTACGTTGTCCGTCTCGACAAGGAGGCACAGGGTATGTTCGCCAATGGGGTCCGTATGCCTAAGTACTCCAAGCAATCGGTGGTCATGACCAACAAGAAGTTCACCGACTGGGCGATGGCAAACAACTACATGTTTGCTGCGGATAAGAAGTGAGGTGTGTGATGTACGAGGACTTTTCAAGGATGTGGTTCGCGCTGTGCGCCGATGGCACGTTGGGTGTGTTGGGCGACCACGGTGATTACGATGCCGCCGATGCTACTGCCGAGGACTTAGGGCTGGATGTTATCTGGTTAGTCTGTGGTGATGACGCCGCGCAGTGGGCCGACACTATCAATTCAAAACGTGGAGACTGATACGATGACAAACCCGTTCACTGATGAGATCAAGCAACAGCTTCTTGATGAGTTTAAGAAGTTAGTGGATGAAGCCGTTGCCAAGGATGGCGTCGATGGGCTGGACCCATACGCACGATGGATAGCCAGTCAGAAACGGAAGAACACAAGAAGTAAGTTTAGGGCTAACCCGGTTAACCCTAAAAAGTTAGTGCGGCACTAACAACGGGGTGCAGGGTCCACCTGCACCCCACAACAACGGAGAATAAGATGTTAGCAATAGGTCAAGAACTCAACGTCGAGCAGCGGCTCAGCAAAGCCGTGGTCGATATCATGGGCAACCCCAAGTACGTTGCCCTCGCAGGTATCCTTATGATCGGGGACCGCACGGTGCGTGACGACATACCGACCGCCTGTACCAATGGTCGTGATGAGATGTACGGACGCGACTTCGTAACTGGTATCTCAGATGCCGAGTTGCGCTTTGTAGTCCTGCACGAGTGCTACCACAAACTATACCGACATCTCACCACGTGGCGGCACTTATACGAGGACAACGCTCAGCTTGCAAACATGGCCTGTGATTACGTAATCAACTGCAAGATTGTAGACGACAACAAGGACGGTTGGGCCAAGATGCCTGATGGCGGTATGCTCGACCCCAAGTATCGTGGGTGGGACAGCGCCGCTGTGTACGCCGACTTACAAAGTCAAGCCGAAAGTGGTGGTGGGGGATTATCCGCCGGTCAAGCAGCACAGGGTTTTGACGACCATGATTGGGAGGGCGCACAGGAACTCAGTGCCGACGAGCAGCGCGACCTTGCCCGAGACATTGACGAGGCAATACGTCAGGGTGCGTTGATCGCTGGCAAGATGGGGTCCGGTGGCGACCGCGAACTGGAGGAGTTACTCAAGCCACAAGTTGACTGGCGCGAGGTGCTGCGCGAGTTCATCACGTCCACTTGCACGGGTAGCGACTACTCGACGTGGCGACGCCCCAATCGCCGATACGTGGCAACAGGTCACTATTTACCGTCCGGTATCACCGAGCAGGTTGGTGAGTTGGTCATTGCCATCGATACGTCCGGGTCTATCGGGTCCGCTGAACTCACGCGGTTCCTGTCCGAGGTCAAGGGTATCTGCGACACGGTGCACCCCGAGCGTATCCGGTTGCTATACTGGGACACCACGGTGTGCGCTGACGAGACATACGACACGCACGAACTTGATGACCTTGCCAAGTCTACCAAACCCGCTGGCGGTGGCGGCACAAGTGTCGATTGTGTACCCGAGTACATCACCAAGCACAGTATCAACGCGCAAGCCGCTATCGTCCTCACAGACGGACATCTTTACGGTGGCTGGGGTACATGGTCGATACCGTTGCTGTGGTGCATCATCGACAACGACCGAGCCAAGCCCGACTGTGGCAAGGCCGTCCACGTCAAAGCGAGGGAACTGTGATGCTTGAAGGTTTAGCTTGTTTGGCTCTCGCCGTGTACTTCGAGGCACGGGGGGAGCCGGTGGCGGGACAACTCGCGGTGGCACAGGTTGTTATCAACCGGGCTAGATCTCATAAGTTCCCAGACACACCATGTGAAGTTGTCAAGCAAGGTCCAACCTATAAAGGATCTGGACACCCGGTAAAGCACAAGTGCCAGTTCAGTTTCTGGTGCGACGGTAAGCCGGAGGTAGTTCACGACCACCAAGCATGGCAAACCGCCGGAGAAGTGGCGAAGGCTGCGTGGCATACATCGCTTGATATAACCGAAGGTGCTACGTTCTATCACGCTACGTTTGTAGACCCGAAGTGGCGTTACACCAAGACCCTGACCGTCCGGTTGGGACAACACATCTTTTACAAGGAGAATAAAGATGCAGACTAAAGAGATAACCGTTGCCGAAGCACAGGAGATTACGAAGGACTGGTCCGAGGCTTGCCGTTGGGTGGAACACGCGGTCAAGCGTGAAGCTGAACGACTTATGCAGGAGGGTGAGTACAAACCCGACGCGTTCCTAAAGGCCGAAACACTACGCGCAGCGTGGAAACGTGTGCAGCACGGTTAGTGCCGCACTAACAAAACAAGGAGAACTGAGATGGGTACGATAGATATATACAAGGACGGCGCACCGCCGATAAACAGCTTTGCCGAAGTCGAGGCTAGGTATAACAGGGTAAAACCAACGCGTGATGGCCGACGCCCTATAGGACCGAGGCGGCGTAAGTGGGAGCATATAGGCAAGTTTTCAGACGATTGCTATGGTCTTCTTGACGGTGGGTTAGGCGATAAGTGGAGTTCCTCCCAGTACATGGACACGGAAAAGACCGCTGGGGGTGGTGTTACCACAGCCGAAGCCAAGGCGTTAGCGCCAATCCTGTGGACCCGCGACCGGTTTGGTGTAGAACGTATCCACATACGAAACGAAAGTGGTACAGGAGCACATACATCACGGTATACGTTCCTTCAAAGGGAGATGCCGCGTGGATTATTCTTCCGCACTAAAAGTAACGGCCACCAATTCATCGTGCATAACGGGACGAGTTATTACCTCGCGAAGAGTAAGATGGTGCCACAGTGTTTGATGGAATCGCCTCGGTTGAGGTTTTTCTTCACAGACAACAGAAATCGCTATGACGTAACTTCTTTTGACGACAACGTGAGCCTTGTGTTTGCTCGCAACCGCGTTACGGGGGATTGGGAGTTTGAATCACGGGGTAAGGACATACCCCGCCCCCCACGCATAAAGGTCGATAAAAAATCGAAGGTTAAATTCAAGAAGGAAATCGATGAGTTTTGGGATTGGCTTTGCGTGACAGCCCCGATGCTTCCCATACATGATTGGCAATATATCAACGCCAAGATAAGCGAACTTCAAAATACGGCTTTACCTGACTCCTCTGAAACACTTGCTTTACAGATTATAAAGGATTATAATAATCCTTTACGTATTAACATGGCAGTTGACTTCCTTTCAAAAAGCAGCGGTCGTATGCTTAAAGTAACTACGACGGAAGAAGCAAAGAAGGTTCGTGCTAGCTACAACCGCTGGATCAACAAGACCCTCGGCTTCAACAAAACTTGTTAGTGCGACACTAACAAACCAACACAACAAAGGAGAACTACAATGACTTACCAATATACAGAAACTTCGCAACTAACGGATGTTGAGGAGGGTACTTTCCTCAATCCCACAGCTAAGTGCGCGTTGGAGTTCGCACTCGCGTCGGCTCGTAGACTTCGGTGCAAGGTCGGTCACCAGAACGGCCACACTCCCGGTGTGCATTATTACTTGTACGATGATGACTGTCCCGTAGCCTATGCTCGGGTTGGTCACGCCGCCATACAGGAAACCAACGGTGACAACTTCTATTACGTTCACTCAGTCGCCGTGAACAACGAGCGTTATAGCGATTATAACGACAAGCGGTACATGACCATGACCAAGAGTCTCGACAGGGCTCTGGAGAATGTACGGCGGTACGTGCGTCGGCCTAACCTACTGGCACTTACCAACCACTACTGGAATAGTGTTGCTAGAAGGAACTTCAATGGCGAGATTGGCGAGGAGAAACAGGAGGTTACTTCAAAGGCACGTGCCATATCGACTGAAGACGCGACGTTGCTTGAACTGGAGAACCTCTATCGTTCGGGCTACGAGTTTACGGTCCCTACCCTCGCTGAACGTGTACGTGAATGGATAGCAGTAAAGGACGAGGCCGCGCTCTCATCTAGGGACCGCACTGACGATGTGGTGTTTGTACACTTCAAACCAGACGGATCGCACCAAGCCTGTAGATTCGGAAAGGATACATGGCACCCTCTTGGTGCCGAAGACGTGACGGTGCTGGAAGACCTACCAGAACCCGTGACTCAGCGAGTGGCAGCTTTAACCATATGTGAGGATAAGTCTCATGTTGATCTGGTCGGAACAAGAATTGCTGCTGATCGTTTCGTCGTGTATGCTTAAGCGACGACCTGACACCGTTTACCGTATACTGCTAAATGATGAAACTAAACTTGTTCATGTTATAAGTTTTGGCATGGAGAAGGTTGACGTATCACCAGAACGTGTGTATAATGGTGTCAACGATCTACCAGAATGGATGCAAGAGGGGGTCGCGCTCCTGATGATGACGAGTGCGGAACCCCCCACCAACGAGGTAGATGGTGTCGGAAGGAGAATAGACGAAACAACTTATTGGCTATACGGCTAACAGGCTGGGGCTTCGGCCCCGGCCATAACTTCGGGAGAACTACATGAACATCTTTTACCTTGACAGGGAACCTCTGTCTGCCGCCAGAGCGCACTGCGACAAGCATTGCGTTAAGATGATACTGGAGACGGCACAACTTCTCAGCACAGCGCATCGTGAGTTAGACGGCGACGAGTACGCTGACGCGCATGGTCTGTATAAGGCCACGCACAAGAACCACCCTAGTGCTGTCTGGGTACGCGAAAGCGCCGCCAACTATCGTTGGGCGCATCAACTGCTTGTCGAACTGTGCGGCCAGTACGGATATCGCTACGGCAAGACCCACAAAACCGAGCAGCTCGTCGAGCCGCTTTCCCACCCACCCCATAACATCTCAGCAGACACCGTGTTCACTGAACCGCCACAATGTATGCCAGATCAATATAAGTGCGATGATTCAGTGGATGCCTACCGTGCCTACTACCACGGGGATAAGGCTGGCTTTGCGGAGTGGCGGCACAGCAACCCGCCGGTATGGTGGCAATGTTAGTGCGGCACTAACAAAACTTGTGAAACC
>WLWF01000069.1_pt1 | contig 87381 bp, 101 predicted proteins | sample 6718331 | NCBI WGS metagenome assembly WLWF01 (sample SAMN12718692, study PRJNA515312) | sponge metagenome | isolation source: marine sponge | host: Mycale hentscheli | place: New Zealand: South Island, Marlborough, Capsize Point | collected 2003-05-01 | reverse complement strand
CGAGTGCGGATCGTCAATAATGATCAAATCACCACCACGTCCCGCCAAGTTCGACCCCACACCCACCGCGTAGTACATACCACCCGACTTTGTGTCCCACCGGCCAGACGCCTTACTGTCCGCAGACAGCTTCGTATCGTCAAAAATCTCCTTGTACTCGTCCGTCTCTAGAAGATTCTTTACCTTTCGACCAAAATTCACCGCCAGTTCGGTGGTGTGCGTTGCCTGAATGATCTTCATCGACGGGTTACGGCCAATCATCCACGCCGGAAACAAATACGAAGCAAACTCACTCTTCGTGTGACGAGGCGGCATGTTGATAATCAACCGCTTTAACTTCCCAGAAGCGATCTGCTCCATCTTCTCCGCGATCAAATGGTGGTGCCGACCCGCAATGAACTCCGGCCACATAGATCGTACAAATGGTAAAAATTCATTCTGACAAGTTTCTACCTTCTCCAATTGCTTCAAACGAAGCTCTAAGCGAAGTTTCTGAATGTCCGCGTCGGTTTGAGTGTCAAGATTCACGGGGGACCCTATGAGTTTCAATGGTGGTGAGCAGTTCTGCCCAGTTAATTGGTTTGGTAAACGAGCCGTGGGCCACGGTCCGCAGGCCGTCTTCAAAGACTTCTATCGCTTGATCCGCCCGGTACAGGTACACAGTGTCTTCCTTTTTGACCGCGATCCACGAGTTAGCGCCCCTGTGCCGCGTAGCAAAGGACACCTGATGCGGACTAAGCAGCACCTTGTTACCTTTCGCGACCTTTAGCTCCAACAAGTGAAAGTTTTTCTTACGGTCGAGTAACAATAGATCAGGAACGCCGGGCGTGCTGCTGTTCTCAATCCGCGTGCAAACTACATCAGTGTTGGACAGCCCCGTCTTGACTTGCTTCCAAAAGCTCGACTCTGTCTGGTTCGACATCGATCACCTTCTCGCCAAGTTGGCGTTTTAGCTCATCCAGAGCTTTCTTGACCTCGGCTTTGCTCATCTGATCAATAGATCCATGGCGAACCTCAGACTTACTGACGTAAATGTCGCCCTGCGCTAGGCCACGAGCTTTCTCTGCTTGAACCGCCGCAGAATATGCGCCCGCAGCTATAGCTTCATCGCGTATGTGTTGCAGGTCGCGTATATGCCTTGCGTAGCTGACCTCGTACTTTTCAGCAAGTTCCGCGCGTCGCGCTTTGAGGGCTTTTACCACATGTGGTGATTTTCTAGGGTTGAGCATTTCATACGCACGCGTATGCGCCCCGCTGACACTAAACCCGGCTTCGACGGCCAGATTTCGTAACGTGTCTTGTCCCTCGCGTGTGGCGACCAGTTCAACAAACTTGAGTTGCTTGCCGGTTAGCCTTGTGTCTTCAGAGAGCTTCGGCCTGCCTCGCGTTTCTACTTTTTTCTCCACTTTTGCCATGCGCGTAATCCCATAAATTCGGCTTATTTTTGCGAAATATAGCACTTTTTTTATTCAGTTAAAGCCATTTGTTTCAGGAATGGGTTGTTTGCGTGAAACATGCTCTTACAGGCGCTCCCCGCCAGCGCGCGCGGCGCGCGGATCGTGCTCGACGATCGGCGGCGTTTTGGCCGGTTTTAGCCTCAATTCGACGGGGGACCCTGAGCCATGGCGCTAACTGGTGGATCACGGCGCGCGGATCACGGCGCGCGGATCGCGGACGGCTGCGCAGCTGCGGCGGATCGCGGGGCGCGGATCGGGGGCCGATCAATGCCGGATCGGGGGCCGTGGGGCGGGGATCGCGGCGCGCGGTACGTTTCAACCGGCGGGCGGGAGGCGGGGCGCTCCCGATTACACTCGAAAAAAAGACACAAAAAACCCCGCGCTCGGCGGGGTTGATCGGATCGAGTTAAGCGATCAAACGTGGAAGGTAAAAGTTCCGCCCTCGATCACTTCGCGGACTATGTCGCGGGTTCGGTCTTCGTCCGGTTCGCTAGAATGCTCGGCGACCGCGTCGGAAAAATTGTAGTGATCAGTCGGGTCGTAATCCTCCAACGCGTCTTTGGCAGCGGCTTCGGCCTCGGACCGGATGCGATCTTCTAACAATCCAAACAACGCGCCAGCCAGTTGATCTTCGCGGCTAGCGGCTTCCGCCATGGCTGCGGCTCGATTTTTTCGATGTTCGTGCAGTTGATCAATATCTTGCGTTAGCTTTCGGATCTCGGCAGCGGCGGCTTTTATGTCCGCGCCGGTCGCGTCGAGTCCGGCTTCGATCTGATCGGCTGCGAGCCGGTCGAGATACTCGGCCATGGTTTCACGCGTGGCGGGTTGGTTTTGATTTTCGATGTTCATGGTTCATTGCTCCAATGTTGCGCCAGCGGTTCGTGGCGTTCGCGGAGTATAAGACTATTCCCACAAATAAAAAACCCCGCACGGTGGCGGGGTTGATCGGGTCGGGGGATCGGTCAGGTGTGCGCGTATCCGTCGCGCTCTATGCCGATGACCATGTCGGGAACGTTGCACATCGCGCAGCCGTCAAAGTGTAGCGCGTAACAATCCCGCGCCACCCAATCCACAAAACCGACGCTTTTATACAACGGGTGATCAGTGTCGCGAACGTGGCGGCAGAATATGCGCACCAGTGCGCACTGCTGATCGGCGGTAAACTGGGCGAGGTGATCGATGAATTGCGGCTTTTGCATTAGATCACTCCAACGGTAAAAACATCGTCGCCATTTTTCAGCGTACCCGCGCCAGTGATCGGCACGTTCCACCCGAGCGAATCGATCAGGCTTTGCGCCAGATCGCGCGACTGCGGGAACATGTCCCGATCAGAGTTGAACGGCGCCACAATGGCCGCGCCATGGGTCCATGCTTTGAGGCGTGAGCCTTTCGTATTGGTCGGGTTTAAGTATCGAACCTGTATAGCTTGCATATCACATTCTCCAAATGTTGCGCCGGTATGGCGTGCTCCGATTATAAGACTAATCGCATGCATAAAAAAACCCCGCGCTAGGCGGGGTTCTTGGAGCAAATGAGGGGACCGATCAGGCTGCAAGCGCGATGGTTTCCCATTGGTTTCGAGGCAAGTCTAGAACGGCGCGACCGTTCGCGTACCAATCATCGACCGAGTCCGCGTCGGCAGTGTGCGCGACGGCGGTAACCGCGTTAACGATTGTTGCCCGACTTATCGGCTTATTGGTGTAGCCCGGCTGTTGGATCGTTTGCATAAGACCGGCCATGATGTCACCGCTCGACTTTTTCGGCAGGCTTAATACTTTTACGACGCTATCCACGACGGCGGCGGGGTTCGCCAAACCATTTTCGACAATGTCCCCGTGCGCGATTCGGAACATTTCGACGGCTTCGTCAAAACTGTCGCGGCTAGTGTAACCGGCGACAACGTCGCGCAATTTTAATTGCAGCGCGTGATTATCGGCGTCTTTTGCTTCACTGGTCAGTAAAGACCAATCCTCGGTTCCGCGTGCGCTCGTGACGTGAGTGTGGCGGCTTTTCTTTTCACTACTGCAGCCATTCAAACACCAAAGAGTCCAAACCATTTGCATAACCTCGACGCTACCCATGCCCACCTCGCTATTGCGCAGCATGATCCCGTTCGCCATGGCGTCGCCTATCGCTGGCTCGGCTACTTGGTTCTCGGATTTGAGGCGCATATATAAACGGGAGTCGGTAACGGTCCCGTTAACAATTTTCCAATTCGCTTCGCTTTCCATCAATTGAGGAAGCGCGGCTTGCACCAGATCAACATTATCGAACGTCTTAAACTTATCGCTAACTATGGCACGCACTAGCGGCTGGTCGCCGTCGAACGTGCGCAGCATTTTGCTTTTCGGCTCGTTTACCAGAATTTTATTGATCAGGTTGTCGAATTCGGGAGCATAGTTGTCATTATCACGTAACCGGCGAGCGGTCCGAACATCGATGTCGCAATTGCTTGCCAGTTGCTGGAATGCAATCTCGTTGGTGGTGAATTGCTGGGTCGGCATGCCACCATTCGCTTCGAGCACGATATTGGTATTCCCGTCGCGGGTTTGTACCTGTAACTGATCGGTCGGCGCAATATAGTCGGCTTTCCGGCTTGCTTGCTCGCTGATCTGTCGGAGGATGTTTTCTAGCGTTCCGTTCGCGTTTTCTAACGTAGTATTTAACATTTCACTTTTTCCAATTGTGGGGCGTGCGGCTCGCCCAAATATTTACCGCATGCGAATAGTCTCATATATGCACGCGAGTGCAATGGTTTTTTTTAAAAGTTTACGCAGCGGCGCGTAGAATGATATCCCCGTCCACCACGAAACCAGAATCGTCGTGTAGTGCGGGGCCTTTGGCGGTCAGCCCGACGACGACCGGACCGGCCATCACGTTATCCAGATCTGACAGATCACCATCAATAACCGGTCGGCCAAGGTACTCGGTCGGCATCGAATTTTTAAAAACTACCGCAATCGGGACGCCGGTCGGCAGCGCGGCGGCTACCTGTTTCTGGTACTGCGGTCGGTCGCTGTAGCTAAACATTAGGCGATAGTTGGCGGGCAGGTTTCCGGCCAATCGCTTTGCTTGCTTGGTGTAGTCATAAAAGAATAGATCGGGGAATTGCTGCGGTATGCCATGCTTTTCAAAAGGGATATCGGAGAGCACGTTAAGGCGAACAACACCCTGCACGACTTGCTTGTCGCAAAGCTTTTGAAAGTTTGCAAGTTCGCGGGTGAGTAGGGCGAGAAATCCGGATTGATCGGCGTGCCAGTAATCCGTCTTTGCTTGGCGGGCAATGTTGACGCTGTCATACACTGCCGCTAGTCCGGCTTCTTTAAGGCAGGCTTCCATACAATTCGCTGCTTTACTACCGGCGCAAATAAGATGGTCCGGCATCATGCTCAGGCTCGCCATGCGTATCGGCTTAGAAAAATGGCTATTGGGTTTTTTCTGGGTTTTCTTTACTTTGGTATTCGTCGCTCGGGTATCGAGTAGTTTTTTCATCGTTCGCATCCGTTGTTATAGGTGTATGCGAATAATCTCGTATGTCTTCAGGGAACGCAAGCCCGAGGGCTATTTTTCTTTGCAAGATGTAGCTAGTCCATTTTTTATTGTGGGCCGCGTATTGGTCGCGTATTTCAATCTGCTTTTGTTCGGCTTCACGCAACAAGGCAAGGTGCTCTTCGTATTTCCTTTCTCTAAGTTTCGCAAGCCAGTACAGCACGGCAGTTTCCTATGGGATTTCTCGCAGGCTAACAATAGGCCGACGCGCACTGTCAATCCTTAATTCGCGTTTCTATATAGTCTTTTTTCAGAAATAAAAAACAAAACAAAAAAAAGTTCCGGAAAAGTCCTATGTAGTTACGCGTTTTTTCATTTGGCCGTAACGCCTTGAATCACGCCGGTACGCCAACGGTACGCCTGAAAGCCCCGTCCTATAAGGGTTGTACCGCCGTACCGCCTGTACCGCCATTTTTGAAATTATTTTTTACTAAAAATATATTCTCTGAAAAGTACTATATAGAAAGCGATTTTTTGGCCCAAGCGCCGCGAACCGCGTTACGCGACCCGCTTTCCACTTGTTTCGACTCTTCACTCGAACATATTGTTTTGCAGATTGACGACTTTGTTGTCGCGAATCCCATACCGTCGAATGGTGTTGTGGACGGTATTGGCGTTCAGTCCGAGTTTTCTGGCGATGTCTGTCCCCCGCATTTTGTTTTGGTGCAGGGACAGGATTTGCAGTCTCACTGCATCGGTGAGGGGTGCTGACGGTTTTTTCGGTGGATCGCCGAGGATTGGGTTCGATCTGCCTCGCAACAGTTCTTTGGCTTTGTCTTGTGCGCGGATCGCGGCTAGGAATTTGTCTGTCATTCTTCGCCCTCAATCACTTGGATGCACCGCTTGCATCGATCAGGACTGTCACTTAGCAGAAATTTTGCTATGGGTATCACTCTGTCACTGCCATTGCCGCAGAGCGCGGCCACTCGCCCAAGCATCTGGGCGTGTAGCCGTTCGGCACTGGTTTTGCCGCTTGGCTTTTTAAAACTAAATCCGGTCATTGGTTACCCCTACTGCCAGTGCCACGCGTGCCGGTTAAAGAATGCGACGATCCCCTCTTTGGTCGCGGGGAAGTCGCAGGTGTGTTTTTCGATCTCGACAGACGATTGGCGGTGTTGTTCGGCGATGTATTCTTTCCGTTCTTTCGCCGTAGCAAATACCTTCACCTCGTTTTCTCCGCCTTCTTGGTCCGTGACCCGTGCTAAATATAATTTCATTCACTTTCTCCGAGTTGTGGGGGCCGAAGCCCCTGTTTTTTAAAGTTTGAAGAATGCTTCAAGGTAAGGTACGTGCTGCTCTGCATGAGCCGCTTTGACCTCTGCGTGTAGCTTCTTCGCTATTGGTCGGCTTCCATTGTCATAAGACTCTGGTAGCTTGCCGTCTTCGACTGTGGCGTGGTCGCGGTCGAGAAGACCTTCACCCTCGTCGCCCCAATAAGATCGGACTAGCTCGATGAACTCGCCCTCTGCGTAGTTGCAGTGGCGGTGAGCTTCTGCGTAGGTGTCGTGGGGGTAGAATTCGCCGGAGACATCATTAATATGCTCGCAGTCCACCCACACCCACCACTCGTAAACAATTCTTTCGCCTTTTTTCATATCACTTTTTCCAAGTTGTTAAAGAACTGGGTTGTTCCACGTGGAACATTGCCCCCGACGAGGTCCTTTCCTCAACCGGTATGCATATTATCGCATACCCAACTTTTAAAAGATAACCCCAATTTTTAGACATAACTTAGACAAAGAACTATTCTTCGCAGATTTTGCAGACTTCAAAAAAGTAATGACCGTCTTCGTCCTCGCCGGACACCACTTCGAGTTCGATGTCGGGGTGTTTTGGGCAGAAGGTTGCGTCTGGCAAGTTCCACGGTGCGCGGGGATCGCTCCGCTCGGCGTCTTCGCGGTCGGTCATACGGGCTTATCCGCTGCTGCTTTATCGCGTGCTTTTACTTTTTCCGCGATCCGCTTATCTCGTTTTTCGTTGAGTACTTCGTTCGGTTGCAGGATCGAACCTTTTTCCATTTGCTCAGTTAGCACTTCCTCGACTGTATCCTGAACGTCCTTTAGCAATGCCGCCTTGAGGTGTTTCGACGCATCGAAGACCACTTTCTTTCGCGTCTCGTTTGCTATTTTAAACTCTGCATCGGCAAAACCTTTGTACAAGTCCCACGGTCTTTGTTTGATCGGCAGCGCGTCACCGGCTTCATCAATTTCAAGAATCCTTGTTTCGATTAATGCGGCTTTGATCACTTCCTCGGTGATCTTTACCGCGATCTCGCGTTTCAGGGTTTTGTTTATGCGGTGGATTTCTTCCTCCACGCGGGTACGTATGTGCTTTTCGGTATGTTTCATCTTTTTTCCAAATTAGTGTTGCATTGCTAGGATAACTCGCATATCCTCGCATTTCAACTTTTTGGAGAAAGTGAATCAAAATGAACATCGACCTAGTAAAAAACTGCCCGCATTGCTCAAAACGTCTAGCTGACGCAATTGACTATTGGGCAGAAAGCTTCTCATCAAGACTTGTTGACGACGACTTTGCAGATGAGATATCCGAACTTCTTTCAAACCAAGCAAATGCAATACGTTTAGCTAGTGCAGACCGTTTTCTTAAAGGAGACGAATTATGCCGACAGTAATGGAATACCTCAGAAGCTATCTGGCCGACTTGGAAGGCGCATACGGCGTCAATGACAAGCGTCTGGAAAACCTTAACGCGCACACAAGTAAAACGCCTTTCTTTAACACGCACGAAGAAGCAGAAAGCTACCTCGAAGAACTGCGGTCAGTGAAGCCCGCCAAAACGATTGAAGAGGCAGAAGGCCACTGGTTTTGCCGCAAATTCTTTGACATGGATTCGGACCACGGGCCGTGCTCCGGCTATGAGATCGAAGAACTGGGCATCACGATCTACACCTACCGTGAAGATCCCACCCGAATCTCAATTCATCGGGGGAGCTAGTCTGATGCATAAAGACGCCAAGAAAATCGCACGTCGCATTGACGATGCGTTCGCCGAGCTACGCGAGTGGGGGTTCTTTGCCAAGGCTCACCACACGTGTTGTCAGTCCTGCGGGCTGGCCGAGATTCCCGAAGACAAAGAAATGGCTTACGTGTTTTATCACGCGCAAGACGCAGAGCGTTTGAAGGATGACGGCGTTTGCTATCTGGCGTGGGGCGGCAAGGTCAGAGAAAAAATTGGTCATACCATTTGCGACACGCTCCGCCATGCGGGCTTGGAGGTCGATTGGAACGGTAGCGAGCACACCCGAATCGCAGTCACCGGATTGTCGTCTAACGCCAAGCAGTGGGACGTGACTATCGTTCAGACGAGTGTCGTGACCGGCATATCTGCCAAGACAGAGCAGGAAGCGATCCGCAAAGCGCGAGACGACGCCAGTTGGTCAGACCATGTGATTGATGTGCAAACGATAGCGTCTGCGTCATGAGGGCGCAGATAACTTTGAATTTTGACGAAGACGAAGCGGAAAAAGTAGTAACGCTGGTTCTTGGTCTTGATGAACGGCTGTCCTTTATGGAACAGCAACTTGAAACTTTGTTGGAGAAAGTGAATGAACTTGAGCATGGACAAAAGCCCCGAAAACGCAGAAGAAGCCCTGTATCAGGGGCTGGTGATGCAGCTACTCCCAAGGACGTGGAGTGAATCTGAGCGAAGTGAGCTTGAAGATATTGTGCGTAACCTTGAAAGCAGCCTGCCGGAAAGGGTCGTTAACGCATTGAAATTTAAAGCAATGTGCAAATTTATGGGCGTAGGAGAAAGCAATGTCAGTTAATTTTTTAAAACTGCACGAGATGCAGACAGCAATGAACGCTCTGGCCGTCGAAGAAGCCGAGAAATCTGGCAAGAAAATCACGGCGGGCATCCGCGCGGTCGCTGATGCGGTAGGCGTGGACTACGCCACCATGAAGGGCTTCGTGTTCGGGACGATCAAAAAGCCGTCAGAGCGCACCGTGGACCGTGTGCGGTTGTTTTTGCGCGACGGTGAGAGCAAGACGCCTCCTCCGCAAGAGCCGAGAGCCGTGAAGGTTGAGCCTGTAGCTAAAGGCACCGCTTTGTTGGTCACAGACGACGAAATTGCAATGCTGATAGGCTTGTTACAAGCAGCGGAGTCTGATATCCACGGCGATTACAGTGGCTTTGAGGAAGATCAGGGGCATGAGTGGGGACGTGAAGTAAGTACTGCTAGTTATCAGGCGCTGTATCGTCAGGAAGGTCTTTTGAAGCGGTTAAGAAAAAAGATTGAGGCGCAATCTCCGTGTCAATTTCAGTGGGACGCCGAGCTACAATCAATGGTTCCCGTGAAAGCTTTTTAATTGATATGCTGTGGGGCAAACCAGTTCGGGTTGGGCGATCACAGCCCTCCAAGCGCGTTCCCGTCCGCGTGCCCCAAAGGCGGGTTTTCAGTTTGACCGGCCACTCACTGCTTCATTCCCTGCGGTGAGTGATCCACAGCACGGTTCCCGTCCCGTGCGGTCGTATGGCGGGCTTTTTTTCGGAGGTAGCATGAGCAAAGACCATGTCAAAGCAGGCGTCCTAATCGGAATTGGTATAATTGTTGCGATTAACTTGCTGTCTTTTGTTCTGCTAGCAATAGTAGGTAGTTAAGGACAACTCGTATGACAGAAACCAAAGAAGCAACCCTTTCCGTAAATCTTTCCCCGCAAGAAGCGTTGATGCTTCTTCAACTTTTAAAAAGTTCCCGAGACGACCCCCGTATTCACGGCCTGATTGGCACTTGTTTTTGGTTTCACTCGCACGATAAAGAGCAAGAGCAAGCGGTTAAGGACAATTGGACTTCGGTTATGGATAAGCTGGAGGCGTTGAAGCTAGATGGTAAATAAAACTTTTACCCACCAGTTGCTTGAGGAACTTGCCGATACGGCTAAGATTAGTGACATTCAAAAACGTTTGCAGGATTCAGCTACCTTATTGGTAGCGTATCCGGACGCGTCTTCTGATCAATCCGAAGAGTGGATGAATGTTATTGACTGCTGTCGAATTGAACTTCGACGTAGGTTTTATCACAAAAGGTTGACGGGTTAGCCCTCGCGGTAAGCGTCTAGCTGCCGCGCTTCTCGGGCGCGATCTTCTTTCCACTCGCTAAAAATTTTACGCAGTTGTCCGCTGATTGAGCGGTCTTCTAACTGCGCAATTTCTTTGATCTGCCGGTACACGGGGACCGGAACGAGAACTGATTTCCATTTATTGGTATCCATACGCGAGATTATAAGGCAATCCTATAACCCGCGCAACACTATACTTCTTCGGTTTCGCCCCAACTTGCCCCGAGATCAATGTCGCATTTGCTAGGTACGCGTAGCGGTATGGCGGCTTCCATTATTTCTCTGATCCGCTTGGCGTGTTCCACGTCCCGCACGCTGCAACCCAATTCGTCGTGTACCTGCAACAGGGGACGCTCTCCGGCCTCATATAGATCGACCATGGCCTGCTTGGTCATGTCCGCAGCAGAGGCTTGTATCAGACGGTTTAGCGCCTTATACGTGTACGCACGCTTGAGGGGAGCCGTTTCGCCGTAGGTTGCCTTGGCTTCTTTGAGCGGCATGGCCTTTTGTATGTCGTATCCCAGTGGCTCAAACATGTTGAACCGGCACTTTCGGCCTTTTAAAGATCGAAGGGAACCGTCTGCTTTTTGATCCACGGACCGTGACACGCCGTTCATTAGCTCTTTCACGAAAGGCACGCGGTTGTGGTACTGACGCGTGAGGTCTTTTGCTTCGTCAATGTCCAGATCTAGCTGCTCAGATAGCTTGCGCACACCCATGCCGTACATCATGCCGAGGTTAATCGTCTTGGCTTGTTTGCGGCTAATGTTTGCCATGTCGGCAACCATGGTGTGGAAATCCATGTCCGGATCGTTGGTGTAGCCGTCTACAAACTCCTGCGCACCGCCCAAGGGCTGGTTCTTCCACGCCCCGAACACGCTCGCGTAGTGCGTCAAGATCCGTGGTTCTTGCTGCGAGTAGTCGATAGCTGCCCACAGTTCGTTTTCTTCGGGCAGGAACAGGCTGCGGATCATCGGGCCTAGCTCTGGATCGCGGGCAGGAATCTGCTGAAGGTTGGGGTTCGACATCGACAGGCGACCGGATACCGTGCCGCCGTCGTCGCTACGAAGCTGGTTGATGTGCCCGTGTACGCGCTGGTCTTTGGACACAAACTTCATAATGTTGTTGATGAAAGTGCCTTGGATCTTGTTCAGGTTGCGTGCCTCGACCACCATTTTGGCAAATGGATGCGGGTTATCGTTCAAGAATGCCTTGGTAAACGACGGTGCGCCCTTGGCCGTGCGCGGATAAGCAACTTTTAGCTTGTCGAATGCTTTGGCTAAAGAAGTTGCCGCCCAGATCTCAACGTCAAACCCCGCCTCTTTGTTGATTTCGCGGTAGGTTTGCTTCTCTCTTTTTAAAAGTTGTTGCTTTGAGCGTTCGCATCGCTCTAGATCGACGCGTATGCCACGGTAAGTCATGTCGATCAGGCAAGGCGTGAGCCGCGTTTCGAGGTCAAAGATGGTTTCTAGATCTTCTTTGTTGATCTCAACGCGAAAGAATTTGTACAGATCGTAAGCCAAACGGGCGTCTTGTTCGCCGTAAGGCCCCACAAACTGCGCAGGAAGCTTCCATAGCTCTGCTTTGGGATCTACGCCGAAGTCCACTGCGGCCTGCGTCAGTAGCTTTTCTGACTTAGCTTTGCCCAGATAGTCGTAGGACAGGGCGTTCAGAGAGTAGCTGAAGCGGTTTTCGTCTAGCAGCGCAGCCATGATCATAGTGTCGATGATCTTGCCGTTGACGGGTATGTCGAGCGCCTTGAGCCAACCCAGATCGTAAGGTGCGTTGTGCATGATCTTCGGGCAGTCGGTCGCTAGCTGCTTCTTGAGCCAGCGCAGCACCTGTCCTTTGTCGAGATTACCCCCGCCAAGGTGCGCGATAGGGTAGTAAGCTTCAAAGCCTTCTGTGGCAATGGCTATGCCGACAACGTCCCCGTCTTTGCGAGGCCACCCCGGTCCCATCTGCTTGAGGTTGGGGTCACGTGTCTCTAGGTCGATAGCGATTTCTTTGGCACCGGTCAGGTCTACCAGTTCAAAAGGCGCTGTCCATTCGGATTCGGTCGAAAAAAGTGGAAATTGCAATTTAGTTGCCTTCTGCATTGGTCTTCCTTGGATCATCACCCATCGCAAAACGGGTGTACCAGATTGATTTTTTTAAATCTTCCTGCGCATCGAACTTCTTACCTGCCCGCCACTGGTACTTAAAGCTGGCTAGACGGCAGTAAGTCTGCACCGCTTCTGGTCCGAAAGCCGCGATCATGGCGTCGATACATTCGATCTCAGCGTCAGCGTAGTGGGCAGGGGAGTTGACCATGTCGTTCATATTGCGTAGCTCCTATAGAAGTTCTGCGGCTCTAGGGTATATAGATTCTGTCTGGTACGGGTGACGGCTACATAGAAGACCCTGTGCATGGAGTCTGGGTCGCTTTCCATGCTGGCTTCTGCGGCTGCGGTGATGTCGGTAAACAGCACGACGTTGTCTGCTTCACCACCTTTGGCCCCGTGGATCGTGGACAGGCGTATGCGCGGCTCTGTTGACAGGTCCTCGCCCCGTTGCACTAGGGCGTTGATGTAGGCCACGTCCACGTCGGGCAGCTTGTCGAGTGCGTCTCTCCAATCCATGTCTTTCGTAGCCAGTAACCCGTTGAAATCTTTGAGGTCTTCGTAGGTAAACAATGCTTCTGGATCGCCTACAATCTTCTTGTAGCCACGGGCAACCCGCACGCCGTTACCTGACATGAACGAGTACATAGCCTTAGCGGACTCAAAAGAAATGGGTTGGTTATTCTGCATACAGTTCCACGCAGACAGCGCCACCCGTATTTTGTCTCGAACGCTGCGCACACCACCACCGTACTCAAAGTAGTAGCCCTGACTTTTTAAAAATTGCTGCACTGGCGACAAAAAGTAGTTGGCCTGTGCCAAAAAGAGCCAAGAGCCGCTGTTCATGTCCAGCCCGCTGAAGTCAGTAAGCCGCTGTAGCTTGCCTTCGCTGGGCTTAGGCAGGTATTTCTTGGGGAACCGGCGCTTGATACGTGCGCAGATTCGCTCTGCCACGGCGTGAATGTTCGACGGGACACGATAGCTTTGCTCTAGAACCTCGCTGCCACCGTCGAGGTTGATAAAGTGCTCAACGTCAGCCCCAGACCATTTGTAGATCGCTTGATCGTCGTCGCCTGCGCAGTACATCCGCTCGGATTTACCGTCAATCGCGTGGGCTATGTCCCACTGCAAGGGCGATAGATCCTGTGCCTCGTCAAGCATCGCTAGCTTGAACGTAGGGCACACAGTGGGCGCAGTCTTGGCAAAAAGCTCCAGCATGTCGGTATAGTCAAACAGGCCGTGTGTCTTCTTGTACGCCTTTAGGGAGCGTGCCACGTAGTCCACTTCTAGCCACGGCTCGTCCAATCCGCTTAGATTGTATTCATCTTTGAGCAGGTTTTTCTTCAGCCGTGCCAGTGTAATCAGACGAAGCAGTGGCGTTTCTTTTGTCAGGCTGTGATTAACGTCAGTGACATAGTTCTGAGGAGCACTGCTTAGGTGGTCCATAGTGCCCTCCATAAGCTCTATGCCTGTCGCACGCTGTAGCTCTTGGTAATGAAGCCCTGTCATCAACTGGTCAGTACGAAGTCCTGTCAGGTTGAATGCAAGACTGTGCAAGGTGCGAAAGAACGGCAGATCGTTCTTAGGATCTAGCCCAAACCGCTTGGCAGCACGCTCTTTGGCCTCGTTTGCGGCCTTGCGGGTAAAGGCAAAGAACGCGATGCGGCTGGGGGACGTTCCTTTTGCTAACTCGTTTTCCACGAGGTTGAGAAGAGTGGTTGTCTTACCGGTGCCCGGAGGGCCAAAGATACGTTGCATCAGTGAAATATATCCTCTTCAGTGACCTCAACACCGTGTTCTGCGGCTAGTTCGGCCAAATCTTTGGTTGGGAACACAAACACGGGGTTGGCCTCCCCCATGTGTGTCGAGAGCACGTTGTAATCCATCCATTCGATGGCGTCCTCTATGTCCCAGTTATTCTGCTTCATCAAGACGGTAAGGCACTTATTGTAATCGTAGACCATCACGGGCGATTCCACGCCAACGCACTCCCCTACGCCGATAAGCGCCTCCTCAAAGCCCTCAAGAACTATCAAAAGTCGGCCTGCGGAGCGTTGTCGGGCTTCCAATCGTCTACTTTGCAATACCACCCCGTCTTGGGTGCCTTAGCTTGTAGAATGTCAATTCGGATCTCTTCCTCATGCTGCTGTTGCAGCCAATCAATGAGTTCTTGCCTGTTGATCAACAGAGCACCCTTGACAAACTCGGGGGCTTTCTGCCGAGGCTTAAAGACCCGTAGGCCCTCTGGAAATACTAGTCCTGTCATCTTTCCTCCTAAAAAGGTATGTCGTCTTCTCTACCAAACGATGGCTCTGCCACACGTCCGGTCGGTTGCTCGTGTGCGGGAATCTTCCACAGCCGTACAACCTTGTTTTGAATGCGAAGCTGAGTTGCTTCGCCGTTAACGTCACGCAGTCTCTGCGCTATCTGATGCGTCTTGTAGGCTTTGAAATTAGCTTTAACCAAGTGCGCCTCCAGATCCTTGAGCCGAAAGTATGTTGCTTTCTGGTCTTCGTCAGTCCACGGACGCTTGAGCAAGATCTGCTCCTTCTCATCCGCCGCCTGATGGCCTGTGCAAAACTCTTCCAAGTGATCGGCAAACTGACCGTTTACACTGACATCTTGACTGACCTCAATCACATGACCCTCTGTGTCACTCATCTCATTGAGCAAAGCGTTGATACGCTGTTCCCACTGAGCCTTTTGTACGGTGCGAGGAAAGAAATTCAACTGTTCCACGCAAGCTCGCTGAAACGCTGCTTGATTCATCAAGTCGTCTGTCCCTAGCTCCAAGGGCTGACCCTGAACGTCCAAGAACCATACGGGAGGCACACTGTTGTACTTGCGCAGGTTAGCGATCTGCACGCCAGATACGGCGGCATCGATACCAAACTTACGCGTTTTGCATAGTTCGGGGTTGCAGTACGCGTTGATTGGCGCGTCCTTGCACTTGTACGCATAGTCTTTCCGCTCAAGTTGCTTGGCAACCGTGTTCACCTCGCCCAAAGGCAGCGGAGGGTGGATGTAGTTCATGTTGTGGTTCAGGATCTCTGTTTCCCACGTGTCGGGATACGCCTTGCGTAAGTAAACACCAACGTTGAACAGCCCGTTATTCCTAGCGCCTTCCCCTATACCTTCCTTGCACAGTATCTGCAAGCAAGGTGGACCGTCGGGTATGGGCAGCGATTGATCTTGTTCAACGACTAAAGACAGAGCCTGCTCGTGCGTCTGCACGTTCTCTGCCACCAAGGCAAAGAATTGCTCCAACGTTGCCGCCGTACCGTCCAGATTGAAGGCATACCTCAGACCATTCTCATGGTCAAAGTACGGCATGTTAAGGAAGTTGCCCACATCGCCACGCTCTAGGTTGAGACTTACCTGCTTCGGGAATATCTCGCTACCGCCATAGCCCAGACCAGCGCAAAGTTGAGTCAGCACGTCCTGCATGTCTTTTGCGGGGATAAAGGCGTCCGTAAACAAGAAGACGTGAGCGCCCCCTGATTTACTACGACATACCACCAGAGGTAGCTTCGCCGCCTGTATCTTGTCGATCAGAGCCTTGTGGTTGAAGTTGTATTGGTCGATATCAATACAGCCCCAACGGCAGGCGTTGTCCTCGTTGATCGGGATGATCCCAATCGACTGTGTACCAGCTAGATGGTTTTCCCAATCTTGCTTGGTCCGAGGTTCGCGAACCACGTTTGCCTTACCCTGCGTCTTGCCACTGCTAGACTTGGACTCAATTTTAAAAGTCCCGTATGCCTGTTTCAGGCCATCAAATATTTCAGCAAATCTACGAATATCCATAAAATCCTTGGTCCGTGCATAGGGCTATCTGCGGAAAAACCTCAAATGCCCCTAACGACGGCACGGAGCGCCGAGTTAGTTGTTACCAAGGGATCTGATCAGAATCATCGTCACCTGTTGCTTGTGCTGCTGCCGGTTGTTCCGTCTTACCGGCCACACCGTCCTCATGCTTTACCGTCACCGTTCCTGCGCTGATCGCTTGGTGAAAGCTTTTCGCGGCTTGATACTGCCCCGCGTCCTCAATCGCACCTTCTAGTTCTATCTTCCAGCCATGCCATACGCCCTTGGAGTTTTCTTCCTTGTTCGTAGACAGGTTGTAAATGTGCGAGAACCGAGGCGGTGTGAACGGCCCGTTTTCACCTATCATGCTGCGCGTGGCAATCATTGAGTTCCACTGACGAGATTTCTTCAACTGCGTAGACTTCATAGAAATCAATGCGTTAGACCAAGTTCCGTTGTCTTCGAGTATCAACACGTAATGCTGATGCGTCTCGTCGATGTACTCGCCCTGCATGTTTTCAACATAATCTTTGTTAGTTGCGGGATCTCGCTTTGTTGGCGGTCGCTGATCCTCTGGTCCAAAAATTTTCAGAGGAGCGCCGTTGCCCGATCCCCGAGGTGCCCACATCAAGAACTCCCGCTTGTAATGGCATGGAATCACCTTCAGCGGCGTTTTGCTGGAGTAAATCTGCTTGGTGACCGAGTTAATCATGTCACCCAGCTTGGCCTTGTCGGCGATGTCGGCGTCCTGATTCAACAGTTCAGAGGACACAATTTTCAGAAAGGGTAGTGCTAGATCGTCCTCCGTCATCTGCATACCTGCGCCCGCATCTGCCTCAAACATTGCTGCGCCAGCGACCACAACATCGCCCTTCTTCTTTTCCGCTACTTTCTTTTCGTCTTTATCAGTCATTATTTTGCCTTACTTATCGTTGCTCGTTGTCCAACCCACACGCTAAACAGTTCCATGTCTAGCTCCTTACCTTGCTCGACTCGCTCTTTGACCCAAGCTTTCAACGTTGAGGCATGCACCTCTTGCTTCTGCTCTGGTTCCCAAGCTTGCCTTCGGAGTTCTTCGACCAAGGCTTGCGCTTCGTTATCTTTCTCCTTACCAAAGCGCACTGTGACGGTATTTTTGATGATGTCGCCTTCGCCACGCGAGCGTAGCCAATCGAAAGCCGCAGCTTCGTTCTGCTTGCTAATGCGCGCACCGTAGGTTTCTTTGATTTCGACCTTGCTACCGTCGTGCAAGGTAAAGTTGGTCATGCCGATTTCTTGCATCTTGCTGGGCAGATCTTCGTCTGTGAGCTTTAGCAGTGTCTGCTTTGCTTCTTTTAGCTGTAGTTCAAGATTTTTGACCGTTTGCTCCGCAGATACGATACTATCTGCGATAGATGACAAAGCATCTAAGCTCTTGTCTCCGGGCAGAGACAAAGAAGATTGGCTGTCGGCAGCCATGTCGGCGAGTAAATCACTCATCGTCGTTCTCCGTTTTTCAAGTTTCAAATGGCGCTAGCCACTTCCCAAACGAAGCATAATCCCATAATATCGCATGTGTCAAACAATTTAGGCAAAACATGCAATTTACTTTTAAGACCCAACCCTACGAACATCAGCAAGAGGTTTTTGATGCTAGCTGGGATAGCCGCGCATGGGCGCTGTTTCTTGAGATGGGCACGGGCAAAACTAAGGTAACCATCGACACGATTGCCAAGCTGTACTGCGACGGTGAGATAGATACAGCCGTGGTCATTGCGCCGAAAGGCGTGTACGGCAACTGGGTACACAAGGAGATACCGCAGCATCTGCCGGACGATATACCGTTGAAGGTAGTGCAGTGGCAACCGAACCTCACGCAGACCTTCAAGGGTGAAATGTTGCAGCTTGCTAACGACAAAGAACATCTCAAGATCTTGGTGATGAACGTCGAGTCGTTCTCTACTAAGAAAGGTGTGGATGTTGCTAAGTGGTTTGTGAAGCGTAACCGCAACTGCTTGGTGGCTGTAGATGAGTCCACGTCCATCAAGAACCGTACAGCAAAGCGTACAAAGAATATCGTCGCGTTAGGCAAAGAAGCTAAGTACAGGCGCATCCTGACCGGTAGTCCTATTACTAAGAACCCCATGGATCTGTACGCGCAGTGCGCCTTCTTGGGCACCGATCTGCTGGGGTTTGACAGCTACTATGCGTTTCAGGGCCGTTATGCGGTGATTACACAGCGTAAGTTTGGCAACAGGAGCTTTCAAGACATCACTGGCTACCGCAATCTGGACGAGCTAAACGTCAAGTTAAACGACTTTTCTAGCCGAGTTTTAAAAGAAGACTGCTTAGATCTGCCCGAGAAGATCTACACGCAACGTAATGTGGCGCTTACCAAAGAGCAGGAACGAGCCTACAAACAGATGCAAGACATGGCGTTGGCAATGCTGGAAAAGGGCGAACTGGCGACCACACAGAGCGTCCTGACGCAAATTATGCGGCTACAAGAGATCTGCTGCGGGCATTTGAAGACAGATGACGGCGAGATACAGGCGCTAGACAGCAACCGAATGTCTGAGTTACTGGACGTGATCAGTGAGATGGACGGCAAGGTCATCGTTTGGGCTAGCTGGGTTTACGACATAGAGCAGATAGAGAAAGAACTATCTAGAGTCTATGGCCCGAGGTCCGTGCGCACCTTTTATGGGGCCACCCCTGCGGATGAACGAGACGAGATTGTGGCTCAGTTTCAAGATCCAGACAGTGATCTGCGGTTTTTTGTAGCTAACCCGCGAACCGGGGGCTACGGGCTGACGCTGACGGCTGCTACCAACATGATCTACTACAACAACCAGTACGACCTAGAAATACGGCTACAGTCCGAGGACCGTGCGCATCGTATCGGCCAAACGCGGCATGTTTTGTACGTGGATCTGGTCAGCCCGGATACCGTGGATGAAAAGATCATCAAGGCTTTGCGAGACAAGATCGACATAGCCCAAGAGGTCTTGGGCGAAGAAACCAAGAAATGGCTTATCTAGCTACCTGCCGAAAGGTGATCCGGAGAATTGTCTTATTCGATACGGTTGAGGTCTGGGGGCCTGATATCTTTGCGGCGCAAAACGTTGTGGCGGAGGAGCATACGATTGTTGTGGCGCAGAGGAATATTGAGGGTAAAAATTAGAAGGAGCGTTGTTAAATGCGCCCGAGTTATAAGATTGTTGCCCCATCCCACCCTGCATCATTTGCTGAAACATCTGCATCATTAACCGCATCATGCCGCTCATATCTTGTTGAGTAAACTGCTGCTGTTGCCCCATCGGCGGCTGTAAAGATTGAACTGACGGTCGTTGAATAGGCTGAAATTGCTGCACAGGTTGAGGCTGCGGTATTCTACTCTCGCGAGCCATGGTGTCTCGCTGCACAGGTTGAGGCTGCTGTCGCCTTGCCGACTCTAGATTTGCGGGAGGACTTACAGAACCGCTGGGTCGTTGAATCATTTCAATCGATGATGGCGTGTGAATCGTCTGAGTGAGCTGTCTGCCCAGAGAACCAGTAGGAGACGGCTTGCCACCAAATTCAAATGGATCGGCTTTATACTGCTTCGCAATCTCCAAAGCCTCTGGGTTTTGCCCGTAAAATTTACTCATGGCGTTAGCGTGGTTTGCTGCATGTTGGCCACCGGTTGTGTATTCGCCCGTAATGGGGTCTTTGAACAACGACTGCCTCGCATTTTGCATACCTGTTGGCCTTTCAGGCACCGTAAAACCACGCTGGGATAGCACTTCTTGCAACGATGGGGGATTTGGCCCAGAGCTGCCTTGTAGCTGGCCGAATTGTCCGCCTCCCATCTGGCCGCCGCTTCCTAATTGACCGCCGCTCCCTAATTGTCGTCGGCCTAATAGTGAACCAACGCCTTTTTGCAACGGTCCGCTGCCCACATTTAAAGTTTGCCTTGTTTGCTGCATCATCCGGTTAGCTCGGCGCTTGAGGCAGTGACGCAATACCCTGCTGCTGTATCAGCCCAGAGATAGGGTCGTTAGGGAACATGGCCGCGAACTGCTGACGCTGTTGCGGGTTTGCTCCGCCTTGCGGCGGGGAAGCAGGTGGCGGTGCAGGCATGGGCGCTGCTGCTTGTGGCGGAGCCACTGGCTCTGGATCAGGTGCCCTGAATGGAGAGCCTTGCTGCCTAAATTCTTCGACTTGCAACATTTCTTCCGTAGTAGGCTGGTCTTCAGCGATCATCGCACCGATGTTTACGCCTATCGCGTTTTTCAAAAACGCGTTGAGCTTGCGCACACCTAGCAGTCGTTTAGATGCCGACAGCTTCCCGCCACCCGGATCTAAAAGCTTTTTATCAAGCAATAGGTCTAGATATTCTGGGTCTTTAATAGCGGCTTCTAGCACGCTGTTGACGGTAGTGACCGGCAGAGCATTAAGTAACCGCATGGCAGCTTGTGAACCAGCCTGTGCTTCGATCAAACCTTGGGAAGATCGACCCGGCATCAAATCGCCCACAGTAGAACCGATTTTTGAACCGGTGATCCTGACCAACAACTGAGTCAATACGTCCGTCCCTGTTTCAACGTCTTCAAGAATATCAAAGGCAGGGTCACTGATACGCTTTTGAGCACCTTCGCCAGACACAAGAAGCTTGCGTAAACGCACACGCTCGGCATATGTAAAGACTCCTTCATCCGTTAACGTTTTGATAATTGAGGGTACTTTACCTCTGTCGCTAAAAAAGAAAGTCCGCATTTTTGCAAAGTCTGGAATACCGGTAATCGAATCCTTGTCGCTCTGCGAAAACTGTCTAGCGGCTTCAAATACAGCGTCACGAATCTCGGAGTCAACCGCGTCTAAAGTAATTCTAGGCATGCCTTCCGGAGCACTCCCGGCCTCACTGCGTCTAGCTCCCTCCCTCAAACGAGCGACCAAGTTTTTCAAGCCTTCTTCGGGCTTTTCTGATCGCAAAACGTTTTGTATTGCGGACACGGGCATCTCGCCGGTCAACTGCTCGAATAATTTAACCGTGCCGAAAGCCGTGGCTCGCTCTGCGTCTTTGGCTTCATTACGCACCTGTTGAAGAAGCACTTGCGTAGCAGCAGAATTTTCTAAATCTGCTTTCAACTGCGGCAGTCTTCCTAATGTTCCTTCGTTCCGCTTTACAAAAGCCGCGACCGCACGCGTATTGACCTCGCCTGTCTCTGGATTAATCATCGTTGGGTTATCGGCCAAGGCACGCATAACCACATCAAAGTTGTATTCCAGTGCTCCAGTTCGAGCAAGCACGGCACCCAAAGCGTCTTCGTCTGTCTGTAGTCCACCGGGTGTTGCGTCGTTAACAAGAAAGCGTACCGCGTCGTCTATTTCTCGCATTCGCAGCATGGTTTCATCGTCTTGACCTTGGAATATTTGGCGATAGAGCAGTTCCGGCTGAACAAAATCCGCACCCGTAGCTTTGTTCTGCAACGCTTTGTTTGGGAAAGCACGACGAAATGTATCATTGAATACTTTTGAAAAGGCTCTAGCTGTGTCCACAGCAGCAAGATCATCCGCCGATATATCAGGGTTGAGCGTTTGAAGATTTTCGAGATCTCCGAGATCTTGCCGTATGGCGTCTGCGAGAACGCCATAAACTCTTGCGTCTGCCATGCCGGGATTTTCACCGCTAGCCGCTTTTCGGGCCTCGTTCAACAAGAAAGACCGATAATTTAACATTTGCTGGTAGGTGGGCGGCTCAAGATTAACATCGCCAAATTGTTCTCGGGTTTTCCTAGCCTCCGTTAAAGCGCGATCTAATTCGTAAAACGCACCAAGGCCCGTGTTTTGCCGGTCTTGATCGGTCAGGCGCGGAAAGCTCTCACCCGGCGCGGGCGGTCTGTTTTTAATTGCTTCCAACGTCGCAATACGCGTGTCTAAAGCGGCTGCTTGCATCTGTTCCGCGAACCGTGCGCCGGTAGCGGAGGCGGCGCGAGGGAACACCTCTCTAGCCACCTCTTCTGGAAGCGCAGCCATTTCGGCTTGAATTGTAGCAATCAGATTGTCCTGCCCTACGGACACGTTGCTTGGTACTCGACCATAAAGTTGCTTTTCTTGCGCCCTAGCGTCCTCAAAAACACCCTCAATGATGGTGCTGATGCGTTTGCTGGCTTCGTTGCGTGCAGCGACACTGTTAGGGTTGATCTGGCTAACCGCTTTTGTGGCATCTTGAAGCGCCAAATCAAGGCGCTGGTTCATCAAATCAGAAAAATGTCGATTACGGATCTGCGCGGCAGCTTGAATGGCATTGTTACCGCCTGTCAGCGTTAACGCGGTAATCAGTTGGTTTACGGCTTCTATTTGATTATCTAACTGGTTCTGCACCTCTGTGCCGAAGCGACCGTTTAAAGCTCTTAGTCGCCCTTCAATCAATCCTAGAGTAGAACTAGCCGTCAAGGCTCTTGATGTAGGGGCCGGGATCTCTGCCTTGTCTAAAAGCGGGCGCGTTGTACCGTCGTACTTTTGCTCGGCGTCTTTTAGCAGATCTTTGAAATCAGGAGATCGAAGCATTTCTTGTATCTTATCGGGGTCCTCGCCTCGTGCCGCGAGAAGCTCCCGCAAAGCCACACCCACACGGCCTTCTACAGATCCTTGAGAAGCCTGTTCCGCAAGTCCTTTTGCATCTGCGGTAAGCGCGTCTTTTCCCGCAAGAGCATATACCGCAATAGAGCCAAACGGTATGCCCAAAAATCCCCCGCCGAGCGCCTCTCCTAAGAAACGTGTTGTAAAATCGCCGGGGTCAACTTGTTCCGCCATCCCGGCCCCAAGTCCAGCGCCAACCACTGCCGAACCTTCGCCGATTTGGAACGCTCTTGGATTATCTTTGTACGTCCTTAAAAACTTGAACATCACCGGGTCGCTGCTTTGCAAGAACCGCATAGTTTCGGACATAGCCCCCGGCTGGAAAACAGGGTTTTTTTCTTGATTAAAGCTACGCAGTCGAATGCTCTGCCCTAGCTTGTTCAAGAACCCGGCCTGACTGCTCAAGGCGGTATCCGAAATAGTTTTAAAAGCTCTTGGCGCACCCATCATCGTAAAGCCTTCACCAATGACTTTCGTGCCCTCTAGCAACGCTTGAGTGTTTGGATCAAGTATGGGTTCTTCAGGAAAAATAGCTTCTTCTGCTTCTGTGCCTAAAACAGCGCCTAAGATCAAACCTGTCCCGCCGCCGACAATAGCTCCGAAAGGAGGGACGAAAGGCGCACCTACCGTGGCTCCGGTAACCATTCCAGCAGTGGCGGGCGCACCTACCGTTACACCACGGGCCGTGCCCTCTGCGGCAGCTTCACCGGCAGTTAACTGTCGGCCTTTGACGAACGTGCTAAGAAAATCTTGAGGCGAAATACCTTTTTTCAAAAGGTCTTCGTTTTCATCTAAACCAAGGTCGTCAAGGAACGTAGTAAGAATTTCGTCTTGTGTGAGGCCCTGACCACGCATGGATTGAATTGGCAGATCGACTTTTTCAACGTTCATGTAACGCTTGACGATGTCAAGGTCGTTCAAACCCGTCCCGCGTAGCTCTCGGTACGCGCCCGGTCCTTCAAATTCATTAACAATGGTTTGCACAGTTGCTTCTAAACCAACTTCTCGAACCGCAGGCGCAAAGTTTTGTTCAAAACCGACAAGCTCCGCTGCGGCTAAAGGCACCTGCGGGCTTTCCGGCTCGGGCAGCGGCCCTGTTTTCGGCTTCAAGCCCAATGCTTCCAAGTTTTGGAAAGGCTCCCGAAGGTTGCTTTGGTACGCTGCGCGAGCTTTTTCTAAGCGTTCGTTAGCCATGTTACTTCCCGAATAATATAACGGAGGCGCGGTCTAACGCGTCTTGCCCTGCGGCTTGCACGCCGTCGCTGTCGTCAGTGCCCGGCATATTGATTGAGGGGCTAGCCGGACCCACGTCCGTAACTAAACCGATGCCAGTTTCTAGCGATGCTATGACATCGTCATAAGCTTGCAGTAAGCGAGTGGCTTGTTTTTGCGCTTCAATCACGCCTTCCGTGTTTCCCCCACTCAGCTTCAAGTTAGACAGCCGACTGTTTGCCTCTAACAAAGCGTTGTTGACCTCGCCCCGTAATACTTTAGCTGTTTTCAAAGCGGCTTCGTCAGTGTTGAGGTTGCCCGGTCTTAGCGTATTGACTTGCGCCTGTAAAACATCGGTAACAGATTTAAGCGGTCGCCCACCCACATCGCTCAAAAAAACCTTCAAAGTCTGTGTAGCCAAGTTGTCCATCACGGCTTGCGCGTCTCGCGCAACTTCCAGACTTCTTACATAATCAGAGTTAGCAATACCCGGTAATTGTGTGATTTCCCGTAATTGTGCCGCTGCTCGTGCAGTCAAAGATGATAAATTAGTTCTAAACCCGTAAGCCTCCGAAGCATCAAAGCCTTCTGGCAACAGCCTCAACTGAGCCGCTTCTTCTAATGACGCGTTTAAATCCGATTCCAAAGTAGCTTCGGGGTTGTTGGTCAAACTAACAACTTTTGCTTTGATCTCAGGGCTAATATTAACCGGTTTTCCAGAATCCATTCTTTCCCTTAGTTGCATGGCAACTCGCACGGGAATGTTTTCTTTGAAGCTTACCCCTTGGTCCGTGACTTGCGGCTCATACCTTCGATCTATCGATATTTCAAATCTGGCGGTGTCACCTTCATTAAGTTCGCCTGTGACATATCGGGGCAAGTTTTGATCAAATCTTTGAAAAGCGCGACCTTCGGCAGTACCTGTTTCATACCCAATGGTTCGAGCATCTGGCTTAGCGTCGGTGTCGGTAAGGGCCGAGTCAATGCGTACCGCTTGGTTCAAAATGCCCGGTAGCTCACTGCCTGTAATCCCTGTCTGAACTGAACCGTCGGCTGTATTGAGCACAGAAAACATGTCGCGACCGTCTATATCAGTGCCGGTTTTAGCTACTTCAAATAGGCCGATATTTACTTTGTTCAGTTGTTTAAGCTCTTCTACCAAAAGTTTGGTCGTGCGCTCGTATTGCTTTTCAGCCATCCTCGAAGCACTGCTACGCTCTGCTTGATCTGTCGCAAAAGCAGACTGCAACGCTAGCGTTTTAGCGGCTTGTTGGGACTTACGACGCTCACGGTCTAGTGTACTGATGTCACCAATCAAGCCTTCGCCCGCGCTAGCTAAATTAGCGAGAAAGCCAGATCCCGCGATGTTGCGGCCTTTGGCATCTCTACCAGAAGCAAATTGAAAACCTGCTTTCGCTAAAGCTAGGCCACGATCACGGTCACGTTCTTCCTCTGATTCTGCTATAAGATTTTGATAGACCGGCAAGTATTGGTCGTAATACGTCTGAAAACCCGGATCAGCCGTCGCCTCACCACCCGGCGCGAACTTTTTTACAGCACCGCCTACCGCGAATTGCTGCGGTGGTGCCATGGGAGGTGCCATGGGAGGTGCCATAGGGGGAGCCATCTCTGGCGCAGGTTGACCTTGAGCCATCAGAGCACCCACGCCCTGACCCATTTCTTCGCCCATCTCGGTGTCGCCAATCACTTGTTGAATAAGCCCACCGACGCCACTGTCGATAGCGCCCTCCTCCGACAGCATGATAGTAGGCTGCACCATGGCGAGAACAGATTCGGGAGTTTGAACAGCGTCTTGCTCACCTACAAACGTGGCAAGCTCTGCTACGCGGTCTTGCAGGGGACGATCATTACCACGAATGGAGTTGATTAGCTCCTCAGTGTTGCTCGCCATGTCGATGCCGTCCATGGTTTCAGCAAGGTAATCCAAACCAATCTTCTCGCCTTCTTCGCGGGCCATCAGCACATCTTGAGCTAACGGGTCCATTGGGGGCTGTTGAGCCATGGGCGCAGGCATTTGATCGGGCATCATTGCCATGTCTTCAGCAGCCATCATAGCGCCAATACCGCCGCCTTCTTGTTTCTCGATGACTCCCTTACCAATCAATATGTCTTTCTGCGTGACTTTGCCGTCGCCGCTAAGATCTGGAAATTTGTTTGCACCACCGCCAGCACGAAACATAGGTCGATTCATCACGTTCATTAGAAAGCCCTCGCTAGACCTGCTGCGCCCAGTGCTAAACCACCTGCGGTTTGCGCCAAGCTAGGTGACGGTGCTTGTTGTTGGAAGACGGCGCTTTGGGACGATGGCAGAGCCTTTGTCATGTCGCCCAAGAAGCCAAGCTGCGCTAGCGGCTGGTTGTAAGCTGCCTGCTCTGCTGCGAACTGTGCGTTGAGCACGTTCTGCGCTTGCTGTTGACCCATGCCGCCGTACTGTAGCAGGCTTTGTACATCCGCCTGACGTTGTTGCTGCGCTTGTTGTCCAAGGGCCGCTTGCTGCCCACCAAGGCTACCTAACTGACCGGCAAGTTGACCGGTTTGCATAGCGAGTCCGGCAATACCTTGGCCCATTGCTCCGCGCTGTTGCGCGAGGGCCGCAAGTTGATCGACGTCTCTTTGAGCCAACTGACCGAATTGCAGTCCTAACTGACCGCCTTGTTGTGCAATATTTGCGCGTTGTCCAGCCATTTGAGCCAGTGCCTGCTGACCTTGTAAACCCAATGCTCCGCCTGCCTGCGCGCCCTGCTGGGCGAGTTGTGCCGCAGATAGCCCTAACTGACCTTGGTTTTGTGCGGTTTGCGCTGCTTGCTGCGCCATCTGATTCTGTAGCTGTTGTGTCGAAATACCCAACTGAGACGCACGTTCCGCCAGTTGCGCTTGATTCATCTGACCCGACAGTCCTAATTGACCAGCCTGCAACGCACCGGTCTGAGCCAATTGCTCTGTGCTCAGTCCTAATTGACCAGCTTGTTGCGCTAGCTGGCCGCGTAGCTGCTGAGCAGACATGCCTAATTGACCGGCCTGTTGCGCTAGTTGGCCACGTAGTTGCTGAGTCGACAACCCTAATTGACCGGCCTGTTGCGCTAGTTGGCCACGTAGTTGCTGAGTCGTTATGCCTAATTGGGCTGCTCGTTGCGCGAGATCTGCTTCTGTCTGACTGCCAGACAAACCAAGTTGTCCACCTTGTAAGGCACCCGTTTGCGCTAATTGCTCTGCACTCAAGCCCAAAGCCCCTGCCTGTTGGGCCGCTTGCAAGGACGTGCCCGCACCTTGTTGACCTAATGAACCCGTAAGCTGCGCCGCTTGCTGTTGGCGAGCTTTAGAAGCTTCAAAGGCTTGTTGCGCTTGTTGCGCCGCCTGCTGGTAGCCTTGTGATCGAAGTTGTGCCCCGGTCCGCGCTTGTTGCTCCAAGACGTTTCGACCGATCTCCGCTTCCTGTATGGCACCTCTAGATCCGCCGAAAGCCCCCGCCGCCGCCTGCTGCGCACGTGCTTGGTTCAATTGTTGCTCGCCTAGTCGAGCAATCTCAGCTTGTTCCGCTTCGATGACCTGTCGAGTAAACGGGTCCATAAAAGCACCAATACCACTAGGATCGAACTGCCCTGCACTGCCCTCTAACTGTCTTATGCCAGAAAGGGCCGTGCCCATGCCCATAGCGCCTGCTTGTCCTAATTGACGTTGCGCTTGCGCGGTGGATTGTCGTGCTCTTTGCTCCGCAAGCTGGCGTTGCTGTTGAGCTTGTTGTATTCCGCCGCCGATTTGGCCCGCTGCTCCGAGGATGCCTCTTTGACCTGCTGCGCCTTCTTGAATCGCCGCTCCAGCAGCACTGCCAAGCTGACCTTGCGCAATTGCGCTTTCTCTAGCCGCCGCTCCAGCAGCACTGCCAAGTTGACCTTGAGCAATTGCGCTTTCTCTAGCCGCCGCTCCAGCAGCACTGCCAAGTTGACCTTGCGCGGCTGCCGTGGACTGTCTGGCACGTAGTGCCGCCAATTGTTGTGCCTGTTGCGCACCACCGACCTGCCCAGCAATGCCTCGCTGCGCTTGCCCTATGCTGCGCATACCTTGCGCCGCAATTTGACCGGCGCGTTGGCCGGATTGCATTGCTTGTAACTGAGCACGTCGACTCGCGGGCATTGCTTGAGCAGCCGCTTGCAAACCCAGCCGACCTGACTCCCCAAGCCCTCGTTGAGCAGCAAGCACTTGATCACCCACGCCTGCTCCGGCACGTGCGATATCTGCTGCTGCGCCAGAAAGACCCGTTAAAGCTTGATCCCTAATCCGGAAGGGGTCTGCTCGCTGCTGAATCGCCAATAAGCGCGCCTGCTCTAACCCGGAAATACCTTCCTGTTGTTGCGCTAACGACTCTTGCAGCAAAGGCATAGAGGTATCTGCAATCATGCCTTGCGCCGCTTGGTTTGCGTCAAGTGCGCCCGTTAAATACGGTTCATATCCGCCAATACCTTCACGGACAATGTCGCCCGCAGCTAACTGCTCTGCTGTAAAACCCGCAATGCCTTGAGCAGGAGGCTGAATCCCTGCGGCTTGCAGATCTCGAATATATTTTTGCGCGTCTTGATATAGCCCTAGCTTATACGCCTCAATTTCTGGGGCTTCACGTACATACTGAGTTGTGGTTGTTGTTTCCGTCATCAGACTCTAGCCTCAAATTGACGCATCATGTTGTACATGTTCTTCATGCCGTCTTCTCGGCTACCTTTTCCCGCTCCACGCACTGCCTTAGCCGTGAACACAAACTCCCCATCAGAAAGCATGGCCGGGATGTCGTCCGACGTTTCGGTGCCGGGGCCTTCAATAGGTCCGTTCATGCGCGGGAAGTTCATTATCCCACCACCCTCGGCAACGGTCAGAGGCGGGGTAGCAATTGGCGTGGGCTGAAAAGCGGGTGCTCCGAGGCCCGCGCCCGCTGCTCTCGTTATGGTGTATCGAGACGGAATATAAGCGTAGTCGTCATCGTATATTCGGTATTTAGACGGATCAGCCTCCAAAAGGTCCATGCCGGAAGGTAAGTCATCAAAGTTGATACCTTCTACCTCTTCAGGCTTTGATAACGCGCTAAGGCCCAACACTGCGGCAGCGCCGGGGCCGTAAGTGCGAATTTTATTCGGAGCAAACTGTTCCATAAAAGAATCGACGGCTTGAGCCTTGGTCATGTTCAACTTGCCATATCTACTAGCTAGGAACTCTTTTTCCGACATATTGGCAAAAGCATCGGCTACATCTGATTCTTGAAGGCTCGGCAAGAAAAGATCTTTGAGTGCGTCTAGACGACCGCCAGCAGTGCCGTCACCCATGATAATTGTTTTGATGCTTTCTCCCACGCCGGGAACTCGTAGGTCAGATAAAGCAAGTGCTTCACCAGCACCAGCACCAGCACCAGCACCAGCACCAGCACCAGCATCTGCGCCAGCACTTGCTCCGGTATCTGCACCAGCCCCAGCACCTGCGCCAGCACTTGCTCCGGTATCTGCACCAGCCCCAGCACCTGCTCCTTGTTGTCCTTGGACGGACTCAATAGGTAACATAGTCATTGGGTCCAAGGCAGGCCCTTGCACAGACTCAATAGGTAACATAGTCATTGGGTCCAAGGCAGGCCCTTGCGCGCCTACGGTTGCTCCACCTTGGTTAACATCTACACCTGACGCAGTCACCTGACCTTGGGCCGCATCTGCTGCGGGAATCGTCCCCACTATTCTACCGGATATTGGGTCAAATGCTGGTGTTGTTGAACTTGTTTGCGCAGGGACGTCGGCCTTAATGTCCGCACCGGGTATCGAAGCATCTGCTTTCTGTTGCGCAACGCTTACGCCCTCTTCAACGACCACTTGCGATGGATCTTGTGCCAACGCGCCACGAGCCATTTCTAAACCTTTCGTCGTAAGACCCGCTACGGCGGCGCTTTTCAAAATATCGACCGGTTTGCCACCAGAAAGCGTGGTGTTGATAGCCGCTTGGGTCATCATCCGCTTCGCACTATTTGCCGCCCAACCCGCTCTGTCAGCTATTTGTCCACCGGCAAAACTGGAAATACCCCCTATCGCTGCTGCTTTTAGGCTGTCTTTTAAGCTGCCCCCTGCTATTGCCGTTTGTGCGCCTGAAACAATAGCTGACGCCGCCACGGGACCAAGACCGATAGCGGTCAAAGCAATCGTTGCCACAACAGGTAGCACTGCTTTGACAATCTTCTTCAAGCCTTTGAAAAGCTTTTTTATGAAGAATTCAGGCTGGCCGGTTACAGGGTTGATTGAGTTAAGTTTATTACCTACAACGTAACGCTCTGGCTCAATGCCCATGATGCGCATTTCTGCAAAAAGCTTGTCTTTCAGTGCGGGGTTTTGGTTGAAGACTTCCATCGGTATGACAGTCTCGCCTTCAGCGGCGTGGACCATATACTCGTCTTCATTACGGCCATATTCGGCCAGCTTGTCGGCTATTTTTACGACGTTCGTGATGCCTTTGGGTGGCACATCATCATCGTCATCGGCCCAAGAGCCGGTCTCCGCAGTCAAAAAGGTAGCGATACCGCCTTCAGGTATAGGAACTTGGTCAAGTTCATCAAAGTCGTCGTATTTAAGTGCAGCTTGTCCCATGTCCCCAGTATACGCCTATTTTAATTAGAAGAACCAATCTAACCGTGTACGTTCACCACGATTGACCCGTTTGTAATTACTTGAACAACGCCTATTTCACCCGTGGCCTCTAGCTTGGAAACAGTGTACGGCAGAGGGTCTGATAGGTTCACCCACTCATTGCCGGTATACAGTTGCAAACGCCCTACAGTAGGGTTCCAAATCAAAGCACCCGCGTCAAATTTAAGCTGATCTCTTTCTGTCGTAACAAACTGCGGAGTCGCATCCGGATCGAAAGAGTCTAAACTCAATTCCAACAAGCGAATAGTGCGATTGAACGTGTTTCCGTCAACAGAATCACCTTCGACGGCGAAGGGCAATCGGCCCTGTAGTAGCTTACTCATCGACGACCGTTCGGTTGTAGGTCTAAACGCGTGCCACCAATCCTGAAACCAACCCCTAAACGAGTGCCCGTGATGCCGTCGTCGTCTGATTCAAAACGAACAGCAGCTTGCCGCCCTCTGGCGCGAGTGTCGATTTTAGTAGTACTGCTCGTAAAGGACGTCGTTTGATCCGTGGTCAGTGATTCGCCGGGAAAGTTACGCGCTTTTAAAACAAAATTTAGCGTCTGGGTTGTGCCGGAATCACCCGTAAACTTAACGTCCGGGATACAACGCCGCACAAATTGAAACTGCTCTCCGTCACCCAAATCAAAGTCCGCGCTTTCAACAAACACGTTATCCATTGGCGAGTCTTCGTCATCAAAGCCTGTTTCATGGCTGAAAATGTAGTTATTGCTGCTAGAGACGCCTGCTGCACGCGGAAAGCTTTCGATTCCTTCATCTAGCCACGCGGTGCGCGATAGATTCCCTATTGCCCATGTCTGCTCAACGTAGTTATACGTCACATACCGGTCAATCACGTCTGAAGTAGAGGAGCAATAAAACCAACCTACTTCGTCAAACTGTTTGTTTACAAAGCCAAAAACTTGGAAAGCTTGCGCCTCGTTGAAATCGCTTAGAACGTAAGATTTCACGCTACATGGGACAGGTTGAACAGAGCCTTGGTAAGCATAAAATCCTTTCTTGTCCATCCAGAACACGCCATTAGGCGTATTAATCGCCGCGTTTGGGCCTACGAGGCTTACGCCTTCATTGATCAAGTTCAAGCCAAAAGTCAGCGGCGCTCCAATAAACTGTAAGCTGTACAGTGCCACGTCCGTCCAGACCAATGTTTCTTGTCTAGCGCGCAAACCGCCAATAATTTGTGATCCGGCAGAACAACGCAGCGAACCGGCGGTGTTTGTTGCCGTAGGGAACCATTCTGCGGGGTTTTCTTGATCGGAAAAGGCAATCAACAAAGGGTCAATAGTCCCCGTTCGGGCAGTGGCAGCGTCGTTTATCGGGTCTGCGCCTAATGCAATGACGTGTCTATCTACGTCGGATACCAACACCTGAAGGGCTGCTGTCGGCGTAAAGTTTGCGCCAGTTAAATCAGCGATATCTACAGCCCTATCAGTCCCTAGTGTTTTTGCGCTGGTATCCCAGTAATAGATGCGACCTGCTCGCACATTTGCGAGTAAGTCTTCACCGAAACTGTCCATGGACCACAAGCGAAGTTGGTTTAGGGAGCTAAGGGGACTACTAGAACCCCACCCGCCTGCTCCCCAAGTGCTCGAACCCCAGCCTGTACCAGAGACAAAAACATCAAGACCGATGTTGATCTGATATGCGCCAACCGTAGAGCTACCACCGTTACCGCTGTCGCTGCTGTTGGCCGTCACCGTTGTCCCAGAGGTATCTTTTGCTGTAATCACATACACGTCGGTGCTAGTGATTGAGTCAATCTCGTACTCTTGATTCAACACGGCAGCAACCACATTGCCGCCAAGTGACGCCGCACCGGAGAAAGTGACAAAATCGCCTTTCGCCGCACCGTGGGCAGTGTCGGTTACGTTGATGGAGCTTGATCCGTTGGTAGCACCAAAAGTTACGTCACCCGCTGCCGTGGTTGCTCGTAGGGGCGTTATGTCGTTGTAGTTTGTGCCTGCTTGAATGTAGAGTTTTTTTGATGTACCGACACCTAAAAGCTTTGTGCCCGCAAGAGAGGTCCACCCAAAAAGTTTTCTGCCAGTTCCCACAAAAGAAGCCGTGATATATTTGACCCAGCCACCAATCTTTTCCGGCAAGCCCTTGCGAAAACGCACCAAATTACCGTCAAACCATCCGCCTTCAGCGGTGTAGTCTGTGCCTTCCTTGTTTATTCCGGGATTAAAAATAAATTTTTGTAACGGCATCAGATATACTCACCACTACGGATCATTTCAGTTACGCGAATCGCTCTTGTACCAACCTGTTGCGCCCATTTACTATCCATAAATTCATCCGCCGCAACATCAAACTGCTCACGAGACATCGCTTCAAGAGCATTTACAAACCCACGCAATCTAGTCAGACCAAGGTTAAAACACATGTCGATCATTGCGTCTTGCCGCGCTTCGTTTATGCCGTTGAACCAAAAGTAAGTGTCAGCCAGTTCTTCTTTCACTCGCGCTATGTCATTTGCCAACAAGTATTCGATCTCGTCATCAGATAGTCCAAGGCCAGACTCTGAGATATTTCGCCCGACGCCTATGGTTTCAAAACCCTGTGAACATTTGTAAACCTTAGATTTGACGCCCTCATGGCGCTTGATCATTTCAACTAGCTTGCTCATTACTTACCAACACCTTTAACGCGCTCAAATGATCTAGCGCCGCCCAACCCCAACATACCAAGAAGAAGCGGCATCATCACGCCTGCATCAGCCTGAGGGATGATCAATCCAAACCCCGCTGCGATAGGGCTGATGAGGAAATTGACCATAAGACCCAGCACACATGTATAACCCGCTAAGGGTCTCCACGACGATTGAAACCAATTACCCTGCGCGTCCAGCTTGAGCACCTCTATTTGCTCTAACGCAAGCTGCTGGGCGTGACGTTCAGACATCGTCGCGATTTCGTGGGCCAAGGCGTTCTTAGTGTCAGCGTCAGGAATAAATTTATCCAATAACCCAGTTACGGGGCCGACGAGAGATGCTAGTAGGCTCATAATCTATTCCTTATTTTTTACGCCCAAACTTTAACTTTTTTACCGCCCTGATACTCGACGGCATGACCCTCATCAATCAAAATCTGGCACATGCTAGTGCCATCGGCTGTTTTTGGGATACCTAAAATACGACCGTATTTACCTGTACCCAAAGATTCTAACTGCATCTCAACAGAACAAAGCTCTGTAAGCCTTTCTTTGGCAGCCAAACCCAAAGCTTTTTCAAATTTATTTCTGGTGCGAGACTCTGGTGCGTCAATGCCTGCGAGCCTGATGCGCTGTTTCTTTAACCACACGTCAAAACCCAGATCAATGTCCACGTCGATGGTGTCACCATCAATGACGCGGACTAAAACTGCTTTGTAGTGGTACATCGCTACCTCCTGCTAGACCAAGCCTGCGCTCCGAAAAATGCCGCTAGAATGCCTGCAACGGATACAAAATAGACCGCCGCCATATCCCCTAAAATTTTTGCGGCTTGGGACAGCCCGAAAAACTCACTGGCAACAACCAACGACGGGTAGAGAAGCATTCCCCACAAAGCAAACCAACTCATACCGCGCTGTGCATCTGCTCGTTCATGGTATAACCGAAGTTCCAACAACTCTTTACTCGTTTCTATCTCGTCATCACTCAAGATGCCGTCTCCATCTGAGTCGAACTCGGCATATTCAGAGCCTTCCTGTAACTTCTTTGCTGCCATATTAGTCGTAGAATTGTATGTTTGGTCTAACTTTAACAGGGATACAGTACGCTGTAATGTTTTGCTGGTTGTTCAAGCGCCTGCCTTCTACAGGTTTAACGGTCCCCTGTTCCAGCCAGTAGGCAAACTGATTACACCTGTGAATATTGCGGAAATGAAATTGACCCGCAACTTGCTCGCCCTCTACTAACATGACCAACAAAAACGCCATAATCATGGCAGGTCAAACCAGTAACTAGCCGCAAACAAGAGCGTCGGCCCTGCAATACCACTAATCAAAACAGCCCAGAGTATTTTTTCCAAGATGCTCAACCGTATACCTTAACCATTATTGCAAACCCCGCTGCAATTATTGCTCCGCCAATAATCAACGTAGTGCCTCCAACTAAGATCTGATTGATAAGGTGGTCACGCGCTTTCTTCTTGCGAGCAATCATTCTTAAGTGTTCTTGTCGGTCAAGGTCTTGCTGTTTTTTTGCGGCCTTGAAATCGTCAAGGAGCTTCGGATCTGCTACGAGTAGGAGATCATGAACTGACTGCCAATGACGCTCGTATTGGCGCTTTATCATCTGGAGCTTCAAGATTTCATTCTGGCTAAGAGGTTTGAACGTGCTTTGTCGGCGTTGCGCCTCAAATTCAGTAATGCCTTCGCCAAAGTCAGAGATCATCCCCATGACTTGCTGGACACCCTGCCCAGTTTCGTTGCATTGAGCTATCAGGCCATTCAAAGCCGAGAGGGTTGCTGTGGCGGCTGCAATGCTCTCAATTACCACGGCTTAATAAAACTGTTAGTTAACGAATTGAGGCAAGGCAACTGCTAGGATGACCGTAACGTATACTCCCCAGATCATCGATTCGAGACGATCAAACCGTTTGCTGCCAGAATCTAGCCGCCTTTCAATAGCCTCGTAGCGAATGGCGCACTCCTTTTCGTGGGCTTCGATCTTTGCGATTGCTTTCTCTGTTGGGGTCATACCGATACGTTCACTCGTTTAGTAGGCGCTAGTGGCTGCGCCTCGACTTTGTTGCCTTCCTTGGTATACATGGTTGGTATGATTGTTTCGACAGCTTCGCGCACAGTCTCACCTTCAGCACCTGTGCGTAGGCGCTCTTGCTTCTGAATTGCTACTTGTTTCCAGCTAACTTGAGCAGTTTCGCCGACTGATCCAACGTCCATAAGGGGTCACTTGTCCTCTGACTTCCAGACGTTGAAAGCAAGGATATTCATTATCTTATACGCCTTCATCCCCCAATGGTTAACCGGCGGATAAGTCGTAGCACATACGACTGCTGATATTGCAATAACAGCGGTAGCTACATTAAATACGTCGATTAAAAATCCCATCATTAAGATCCTAGTCTTGGAAGAGTTTCTGGAAAGTCCTCTGTACTGGGCCAATCACGCAATGCAGCCCTGTACGTCATGTACGCTGCTTGTTGCGGGTGGTCAGACAAAGGTACGATGAAGTCTGTAGCTTCAAGTTCCTCATTACGCCACAACCTTGCAGAAGCCTCTGGTGGTATAGGGTTGGGAGCAGGTACAACTTCTTCGTATCTACCAGCGTAATTCGCTTCGACAAACTCTTTATCAGCTACAATGCGGTTGATCTCTTCGTTGCTTTCATTCTTTATAATGTAAATAGCCATTGGTAGCCTCCGTTAAACAAACATGATGATGCAAACGCCAGCACCACCCGCTGCCCATACACGACCAGCAGCAGATGTCATGGTAGAAAATGGGCCGCTGTAAGCGCCTGATCCGCCACCACCAGTGCCTCCTGCGCCTGCTTTATGACCACTGGCTGATGTTGAATCTGTACCGCTTACGATCATGCAAGCGCCACCTCCAGCAAATCCACCACCGCTACCACCGTAACCATAAAAAGTAGTAGAATTAGCACTATTTTGCAGCGCAGCGCCGGATCCTCCCGCGCCTATGCCACCATTTGAACCAAATGTTTGCTGTGTATAGTAGTAATATGCAATCCCACTCTCCCCTTGTGCATCAAGGCCGCTGATTGTTGCGGTTCCAATAGGTGCTCCCGCAGCACCTGTAGCTTGAATATTAGAAGCAGTAGTAATAGCACCAGAATTTGTATTGCCCGACCTTGCTGCTGATCCTCCCGAACTTATATAGGCAAATGCATCACTGCTAGTAAGGCCTAAAACATCACCTCCGCTACCACCAACCCCTGCACCGCCAGTAGCAATAATTTTATCTTGACTGCCGACAGCACTTGTCATGGTTACATCACCGCCATGATAGGCTGTACCAGTAATAGAAGTAGCGCCTCCTCCTGTTACAGCAGAATTTTTGTTACATCCTGCAACGCGAGTAATAGATCCCCCAGCGCCCCCGGTGAAGTTAAAGTCTCCACCACTAGCCGTACCGCCTGTTCCCCCAGCAGTAGTAACAGCACTAGAGGTCGCTGCGCTAAACTGTCCACCGCCACCACCGCCAGCAGCCATGTTTACAGACACCGCTGCGGAAGCTGTAACAAAGCTGGAGTTACCTCCGTCGTTACCTACTCTTGAAGAGTTAACGTCATTCGGTGCCAACGTAGTAGCGCCTCCAGCGCCAACAGTGACCGTGAAGGTTTCTCCTACTGACACAGCAAAAGTTTTTTCGCTATAGCCTCCAGCACCACCACCAGTTGCATCACCCTCTTGTGATTCTACTGCGGCGTTTTTATTAGCGAGAAACCCGCCTTGACCCCCGCCACCAGTAATAATCACTTTAATCCTTCCTGTTATTGGAGAAGTAAAAGTTTTTGATTCTGCTATAACAACTTGTGTAAGAGGTATAGGGGGTTTTGAACCTAAAATAACTGCCATGTTAAATTCCCTTTAGATTTCTAAGAATCCGATTGTGCTGTCTACAAATACAAGCTGAGAGGCATTTCCACTTAGTATGGTTCCATCAGCCGCCGTTGAGTTTATATTCTGCGAATTACGTCCAACCGTTACAGTTCCGCCACCTGTAGCCTTAATAATTACTGTATTTCCAGCACTCGCAGAAGCAGGCAGCGTTATCGTAACTGCGCTCGCACTGTTAACGATAATTTGATCCCCAGCTAAAGCAGTGTATGCGCTGGTTTTGACAAGCCAAGTATTGTATGCCCCGCCAACAGTAGCAAAAGATAGCACTCCAGAACCGTCAGTTGTTAACACCTGACCACTGTCGCCGTCTGAGCTAGGCAGTGTCAGGGTAATATCTGCTGTAGAAGCAGGGCCAATCAACGTGACCTTGTTTGTGCCGTTATCGCTGTCCTCAAAAAACTCTATAAAGCCTGCGCTTGTAGCGCCATTTTTTAGCTGTAGCCCTGCATTTGCTATGGGCGTTGTAAGAGTGGGCGTAGTGAGGGTCTTGTTGGTTAGAGTGTCAGTCGTTGTCTTGCCAACTAATGTGTCTGTGGTAGCTGGTAGTGTCAGCGTAATATTGCCGCTAAACGCGCTGTGAGCAGGAGCTAGTATCCTTGCATAGTGAGCGTTGGAAGACTCGCAATAGAAGTCTATGTAAGACTGCGCCCCACCATTTTTTATAGAAATTGCACCTTGAGAGATAGCAACGCCATTAGTTGAGCCGCCAGCCACTTGAACATTTCCAGAAGCGGTCAGTGCCGCAACCGTTGTCGTACCCGTCAGATCAAGGTCTACCAAGGCATCAACTATTGCAGCACCTGATCCGGCACCATCAGAGTACACTGCTTTGGTCTGACCAGTAGGGATGGTGATATTTGCGCCAGAGCCTTGGCTGATAATGATGCTCTGTGAGCCACTGGTTGCGTTTTCTATAAACCACAGCTTGCTGACCGTGTTTGGCCCTATGGTGATCGTGCAGGTGCTATCTAGGGTGCCGGTATACTGAAGAAAAATAGACCGACCCGGATCAGTAGATCCGTCAGCAATCGTCGTTGTGTGGGTGTCTGCATTGGTCGTAATAGCTTCAGTGCCAAAACTAAACGCCTCAGCAATTAATTCTAAATTTTGATTCGTACTCGACCCCCACGTGCCTGATTCGTCACCAGTGGCAATTTCTTTTAAGCGTAGGTCATTAACATAAGTTGCCATTTATCTTCTCCGACTTTTAGTCTTAGGCTTCGGCTTTTCCATAGAAGCCACATGCTTCTTCAACGTTTCAGCTTGTTTCTTGTGTGTCTTAGAGGCTTTCTCTAATCCCTTGATCACTTTTTTTACTTTCTTAACCATCAGGCTATTTGTTTCCAATTTGGTGTTTGAGAGGTGTCTACTAAGCCCCAAACATTCGCAGTAGCTACTGCTCCGGTCGCTGAAACTCCGCTTACCTCAACTACTTTTGGTATTGCAACCGTTACAGCCCCAACCGCACCAGTCCCTGCAACACCCGTTGGGACAATCGTTTGACCGAGTCCAACAGTAGCCGTGCCGACAGCGCCAGTTCCTGCAACACCGGTGACTGCGGCGGGGGTTACTTCACCCCATGTCCCAGAACCCCAAGTGCCTCTGCCCCATCCAAATAAGTCTGACACAGATTACTCGCTATGCGATGCGAATAATCGCATTTGAGGCGTCTGCTGTTGGGAACTGGATCGTGAAGTCACCTGAGCTAGATGTTTTATCACCACCAAAATCTAACGCACATACAGCAGGGTCGCCAGATGCCGAGTCATTAAAAATCAACGCGCCTCTTGCCGTAATGCTGCTAGAGCTAAACGTCAAGTTTGCAAAATCTGTGATTGCAGTGGTTCCGTCGTTGCTAGGATCAACGCGAGTTAATGCCGCACCTTTAGCAGTGTAGCCCGTACCAGATGTTTCGTTTGACGTTGTGTAAGCAGTCGTTCCTGCTCCTAGACTTGCTGAACTTGTGTACAACGCCAAATTAAATGTACTACCTCCAGAGTTTTTAAAATTATGCACTGCTTCTAAAAGCTCTTTTTTGAAGGTAGTACACATCGCTGTCGTTATCGCCATTACAGACTCCTGATTATATTGGCCATGTCGCCATGACCTTGACGTTCTAGTTCGGCAATCAACGTTGTTCTATCACTCTTGATTGCTTCTTTGATGTAAAAACTTACCGTTGTTTCCACGGACTGCTTGAAAGCTTCCGCTTGTTGGGCAATCAGAGGATGGCAATTCCCACCAATGCTAACAATTCTATCTGAAACAACCTTTGCCCAAAACTCTGGATCATGTCCTTTGTCTTGAGTAGTGGTTACGACAACCGCGCCAACATTTGCTTGAGATGCATCGAAAAAAGACATCAAGCACCTGCGTTTATGTCATATCTGTATTCGTCACGAGCGCCATAACCTTCTCCTAATGCTTTCAAAGCGGCAACTGCTAAAGAAAAACGTTGCTCATATTGCCCAACCTCTTCGGGAACCTTTAAAAAAGTCGCAGCTTCTACCAAAGTTCCATACAACAGCGCATCGGGAGCGTTATCCGAAAGCCAAGTGGTGCCTGTTTCTGCGCCCGCCGTTAAAGATTCAGGTCTAAACTTGTAATGGAGTTCAAACGTATAGTTAGCATCGGGCGACGGACCTAAAATAAACGTGTTCTCGTCAAACAACCCATAGTATTTAGGGGTACTCGTGGTAGATGCATTCGGCGTATAAGATCGAATAAAAGATACCTGCTTGAGTAACAGATAAGCATACTCGCTGTCTTTTTGTAACGCTAAACTATACGAAGCAAGAAAATCACTAGGCGTGGAAAGGTAAGGATTACCCGTAGTAGCCGTGCCTGTAACGTTTTTTCTAAAAAAAGGTAGCTCTACGTTTTTTAAGATTCGCTCTTCCGCTTCTTTTATAAACGTAGGTAAATCCGCAACAAACGTTGTTTCCGACGTTTCGCAGTAGTCTTGGACTGTGGATTTCAATGTAGCTAAGGTAAAACTCATGTCGTCACCACCGTAACCTCACCAATTTGTCCAGAAGCCTTTACAGGAACAAAAGGGTCAATACCGACCACTGGAACTCCTATCGAAACGACCATAGGCTCTATTCTATCCGGTCGAGGGTTTTTCAAAGCTTGCGGATCGTCTACGCGCGGAAGCGGCAATAATTGTGGCTGCTTCGGCTCGAATTCATCAAAGCCTACCAAGCTGCCGTTCCACTCTTTACGCATTCGGTTTAGTTTGTAACGAAAGCCAGACCGGTCAGAAATGCCGTATGCGTTTTTTCCTGAAGCAAATGCCATAGCTACACTCCGTATCTATAAGCAGGGGGGCTTATCTTGAAAGAAGCCCTGTCACGATCTTCTTCCATGGCTCTAATCATTTCTTCTTCATACACCGATTTAAGCATCCCCATCATCTGAGGATTTTTCTTCATAGATAGGTAGTAGGCTAATCCTGCGGCTAAACAGGGGTAAAACCGGAAAGGCACGTCCACAGTGTTAATAAACGTGTCGGCATCATCAATACGAGTGAGCCTGTTGAACTTGACAATGTCCGTATTGTTTTCCGGGACGGGCCATATTTTCAAAACAGGGGTAATCTGTCGATCTAAGAAAAATTGATTGGGCCTCCCGGTCTGTGTCTTTGTAGGAATGTTCAAAAACTCAGATCTGCTCAACCGATCTATCGCAAAATCAGTGCCGTCTCGTGTTACCACGGAAGAAAGTATGTCGATGGTGGATTGAACATCAGTCAGGTCTTGAACGGCGGCTACGGTAGTCGTTGCCGCACTCGTCCCACCCGTGATTGTTTCGCCGTTAGTAAACGTCCCTACCGGAATTGTGGTGGCAAACGAGGTGGTAGAGGGCTTACTGGTTATAGAAGCAGTGGCACCGCTTGTCCCGCCAGTGATCGTTTCTCCTACAGAAAAACTGCCGGACGCGGCAACTGAAAGCGTTAGCGTTCCTGCCGGATATTCGCTAATACCTGACGCAACCGTGATGGACGTTTGTGCAATAGTCCACTGATTAAGACCTCTGTTAGCCCAATCAGCAAACAACAAGTTTAAAGATCGTTTCGCGGTTTTTAAGTCGTACCCGGTCCTAACCTCTAAGCCACAACGCTCAAAAGCCTCTTCTATGTACTCAGCTACATCAATCTCAAAATTTTTGCTGTTACTCGTTGTCATTGTATAGGTTATCGAATACACGGTTCACATCTAACACATAGTCTAAATCAGACTTCGAGTAATGTATGTGAGCCGAAGGCTTAAAATCTGGAGCGCCTGTACCCGTTTCAAACCACGCGGGGTGCGTTACGCGAACCCTGTTGTTTGGTAATGCAACGATGTTACCTGTCCACTCCCCCGCGTCTAAAAGTTGCAACACATGGCTTTGCTTATGTTGCGCTGGATCATCTGCAATTTCACTCTCAGTATAGTCTACCGTGAAAAGGTATTTTGCTGGATACATTTCTCCTGCAATTTTTGCCATCCAAGGACAGGGCGTTGCACGATCTAAGACATAAACAGCATGATAGTGAGAAGAGCAATCCCAAGGCTGGGCGTCATGTACCGCCATCGGTGTGGGCCATTCTTCCAGCGGTATGTCCGCAACAAGAGCGGTGATTGGCATTCTTGCCCACATCGCCCCTCCGTGTACGGTGTCTTCTTCTTCACCTTCTGCCTCTATGCCCGTAAAGATCATCTGAAAACTCAGACATCTGCAAGGCATCGTTGTAACGCCTATAGCCATGGCGTGTAAAAACTCGCCGTGGTATCCCTCGTGATTATGTGTAAATTCTTTTCTCACCCAGCACTTAAAGTGCGGAATGTTAGATTGAAGGTATGGCATATTTTACTTAGAAGCCGCACCACCTTTCTTGAATTTACCCGGCATTTTTTTACCGCCGTTTTTCATACCTTTAGACTTCATGGCTCCGCCCATGCGCATACCTTTAGACTTCATCTTTTTACCGGCTTCACCGCCGTATTGCATACCGCCGGGCATCATTTCTTTTTTACCGCCCATGGCTCCGCCTTTAGATTTCATAGCGACTCCGCCAGCTTTCATTGCTTTGGACTTCATCGCAGGCGCTTTCTTAGTGGCTTTTTTCTTAGCTGTTTTCTTTTTTGGGGCACCGTTGCCCAGATTTACGACAGACATATATACCTCACAGATACTTAGTTTTCTTTCTGCGGTTCTCTAGTACAGCCCCGCACCCTCTAGCAATCTCTTGTCGGACTTCACCGCCCGCATTCATGTTCTTAACCGTTGCACGCTCAGTGTTTTTGACAACCGTTTTGCCTTTTTTGCCTTCTTTTTTCTTCTTGCGTGCAGTCGCGGCTCTCTCTGCCTTACTCAAAGATCGTGCCTTTGACTCAGGCAAACAGCGATCTGGGTTTTTCTTATCCGGAGACGTGCCGCATTTGCCGACAATGTTGCCTTCGCTGTCGATACGAACCCAGTTTTGTTTGACCCATTTCTTTAACTCACCCATCAGCGACCTTTTCGTTTGCCGCCTTTAGACTTTTTGGCGTAATTGGGATCTTTGCAATACTTACTTGCAGCAAGGTTGGCGTAAGCGGACGGGTAAGTATCAAACGTGCGCTTTGCCCAAGCTTTACCTTCCGGGCAAATCTTACTGCCTTTGCTTTTTTTGGACGCTGCACCACCTTTTCGGTAGTAACTAAGCCCTTTTGGCATACTAGCTCGCATAATCACCACGCCTTACAAGACCAATATCTTGCGGAGAATTTATCTTTCGCCGTATCACACTTGTGCCTAGCTCGAAAATTAGACCGTCTGCCGGGCTGATCTTTCTTGATCGACATCTTCGGATCACCAAACCTAACCAGTTTGATTTCACTACCTTTTTTAGCAAGAACAGCACTTTTTTTGGCTTTACCCGGCGTCCTTTTTGGCTTGTTAAAACCAGCAAACGTCTCGCCCCGATATTTTATGCGACCAGATGGAAGTCTTTTAGCGTCCTTGGTTGTTGCCATTCAAAAGTTCCTTATACCTAAGCATGGAAAACTGTCAGGGTTAAAAAAGAAGACACGGTGTATTGCAGATAAATCCCATCCGTAAACAAGATGCCGTTTTCTGGGATCACTACGTCACGCGTTGCAGTCGCAGAGGCGACAGAACTGATCTTCATCAGACTCGTTCCAGCGGTGGAGGTATTAATAAAATCAATAGTTCCAGCCGTCCCGGTGCTAGTAAGAAAAGCTCCTTTCAAACGAGATCTACCAGAAAACACGGTGCTTGAAGAATCCGCACTGATACCGGCTTTTACATTGCCCGCTGGGTCACCAACCGCTGTAATAGAAGTGATCGTCAGAAAAAACTTTGAACTAGTGGCAACGCCTGCGTTTGCGCCAGTAAGAGACTCTGTCTGCGCGGTACTGTTTATATCGGTGCCGACGATGGTGAAAGATATTTCATCATCATCTCCCGCCGAAGTAATAGTGACCTTACGAGCATTGCTCAACGTTACAGATCCGCCGTCAGCCAAAGCTCCGCCGATAGTTAAGGCTGCGTTATTGCCTACGGCAGCGTCCGCAGAAATGCCGTCGTCATCCGCCGCCAGAGTGTCTGCGGTAATGGTGACCGCAATTACATCAGAAGCTCCAGACATAACGTTCTCCTATTACGCGATCTGCACGTATTCAATAATGAACGTGAAGGACCCAGCAGTCGTTGCATCAACAGTGTTGGTGATGTTGCAGAAGATGGTTCTGGCAGCAGAAGTATACTGAACAGAAGCGGGGGCCGTAGTGCCGCTTTGAGTCTGAGTCACAAGTGTTGTTGTCGTCACGTTGTGCTCAACAACAGTCGTTCCGCCGTCAAGGATCTCATCAGTCACTGCCGCAACAATCTGTGCGCCAGAGCTAGAAGTACCAACTTCATAACCAATGTCACCCGTACCAATAACTGGCGAGGTGTCACAGAAAATTTTAATGTCGGTAATGATCGTGTTTGCAGGCTGGGTAAACTCCCCAATAGATGGGCTGTCGCCTGCTGTAGTATTTACCGTAACGCCCGTAGCGAAACCAACGTGCTTAACAAACTTACCGGTAACGATACCCGTAGAGGCAATATCTACAACATCCGTAAATGCACCGGTCGTTGCATTCTTAGATACAACTTTGAAGCCGTTTTCTGACCGAACTGGTCCGTTGAAAGTGGTATTAGCCATTGTGATCTCCTGTCGTGGCTAGAGTCAGGCGCGGTATGCACCTGTCAGGGATGTTTTTAGCATACACAAAAAAGAAAGGGGCAACAATGTGCCCCTTCTTTTTCACAAGTTTTTACAAACTTATGCGCCGGGAGTTCCGATAACGGATCTCCAATCAGATACGCCAAACGAGTAACGTTCACGCGCTTTGAATCGCATGTTACCCGTATCAAAGTCACCTTCCATCGCAGTTTTGATGGGGGTTCTTTGAAACAGCTTGAAGCCGTTTGGTGCGTCTGTCTTGACGAAGAACGCGTCTGTGTCTGTCAAGAAGTGGTTTACAACCGCTCCTTCGGGCAGCATGCCCATGGACTTCAGTGCGTTAGTGTCATTGTCGGCAGTGCCGGGGCGCAGTGCTGAGTTCAGAACTCGTTCTGCAATGAACTGCAATTCTTTTGGAATGATCAATTTCATTCCGCGAACAGCAATCTTCAATCCACGCTCGTCAGTAAACCCTGCGATATCAATCAACATCTGCTCAAGAGACGTTTCATTGAGATCGGAGGCAACTGCCAGAACGTTGGATTGATCACCCGAAATAGACGGATGGTCCGATGCACACAAAGCCGAACCGTCACCGATTGGGCTACCGGTGCTGAACGCATTGTTCAGTACGCTAGCCGCACGGATCTGCTTGGTTTGTGACATAGAACGTGCCAGCGCACGAGTATACCGTGCAGCCAACTTGTCATAGAGGTTATCTTCGATAGCTTCCTCGGTGATTGAAAAAGCCAACGCAATTGTCTCGTGCGAATATCGTGCAGTGTATGTTTCCTGCGCGGAATCAAATGAGATTGCGCCGCCTTCTGATTTCACAGGGGCAGTACCAAAGCCCGAAAGCATGACTTCTTCTTCAAACGCGCGGTCTGAAGTTTCTTCATCAAATATTTCGGCGTGTTCCTGATCGTAACGATCATATTCCAGCCCGAACAATGCATTTAGTCCGGGTTCTAGCTCTTTCGCTAATTGAGCGCGAGTAATAGCCATTTAGATTCTCCCGTTAAATGCCGGTTGTCGTGGCAGTGGTTTGTGAATCGAAACGCGCATTCGGAGAGTTGTAGTGTGCATTAATTCGCACAATCAACGGAATACCGGCTGCTGTAAAATCACTGTTGGCGTCGTCATCGACGATACCCATGATTTTCAGCGGCAGTGTAGCCGTAGTTGCGATTGTAGACACACCCAACGCTGAGTTTGAGCGTCCGGTATCCGTGCTGCCGGTCCGTGCTGACGTCCCAAGGCTAGCGTTAGCAAAGACTGCGGTCAGAGCGGTTGCTCTAGACGTGATCGTTGCATCGGTTGCTACTTGGAAAGTTTGCATTGGATTATCTGCAACGAGTGCTTTGACAGGAAAATTCGTGTCAACGCTTACGCTGTTAGATCCGGGCCAATAGTTGTTGAAAACGGGCTTTTTCGATACAGAATCTACATATTCAACACCCATCAACACACCTAGCGCAGCCGTTGTACCACCGTCCGTGGCACCAGCTTGATCGATCACACCAGCCGCCGTAGGTACTACGATGCTGAACTGAAAGATAGCGTTAGTGTTGTTGCTAGCAATCTCATATTGAGTAATGCCGGTTGAATTAGCAGAAGCTCCTACCAATCCGATAGGTCGAAGCCCGTAAGCGGTTTCTTGATTTGCCATGTTTTGCTCCTAAAAGCTTACTTACGAGGACCACCAAAAGTTACACGGGATTGACGTTCTGGTTTGTCAATCACCATAGTTGAGTGTGCATTCTCGCGAAGAACGTCCGTTTCAATGGCTTCAATTTGATCTGCATTCTTTCTTTCAAAATATTCAGTTCGTTCTGCAACCGTTTCCAACGGGATTCTTGCCAGAAGCAACCCGCCAACACCAAACACGCCTTCATATTTCCCTGACTCGATAGTGGGTGCCTCAAAATCCGGGTATTCATCGCGTCGAACAAGTTCATAGCCCTCTCGCATACGAGAAGAAATATTGGTCCTGTCCTCAAATCCACGTACTTCTGCACGTATCCAACGATGTTTAAACCCTTCTGGCGCAGGGGGCGCGTCTAGTTTCGACGGTGGACTCCACGGTTTTCTTTTAACCTGTGTCGCCCGTGATGATTTAGCGCGGGAAGTTCTCTTGATAGCATCAATTTCATCTTGTTGATTATCCGTCATTGTCCTTCCTTCACGTATTTCGCGTACTCTTCGAGTGGCACTCCCAATCTTTTGGCAATCGTTACTTGGCTCGGGGAGAGACGAACCTTTTTGCCGCGTCCTGATGAAGACTTGCTACGGGATACTCCCGCCACAGACTGACCAGACCGATTATTTCGCGACACTTCCACCGATCCATCTGGGAATCTATGCGGGAAAGCATCTTTCATTCGTGAATCTAGCGCATCATAGTAATCATTACTAGAGGGGTCAAACCCTTCTTCCTGCACTAATTTCTTGTGTAGTCCAAACGCTGCAAACGTCATTGCGTCGTCTGTACCAAACCATTCATTTTTTGAAGCCCAATCTTCTGCCTTGGGATCTGGGGCAGCTTGCGTGGGAGCCGGAACGTACTGTTGTTGCGCCTCTTGCTGCAAATACGCCTGATGTTGGGCAGCCTGCGCTTCACGTTGAGCTTTAGCTTGTGCGTGCTTGTCCGCCGCTATACTCAATTGCGATATGCGCTCTTGAGCGGACATTTGACGATCTACGTCACCTGTTTCAATGGCGCTTTTTAGCTCTTCTTTTGCCCTAGTTTGCTCAGAAACAACACGGTTACCGTATTCTGCCAAATAATTCTGGTCCAGATTTTGGAGTCTTTGCTTTACGTTCGTGTTTTCACTTTGCACCGTTTGCGCGTAGCGAAGTGCTTCTTCTCTTTCTCGCTCCGCTTCTTTGGCACGCTTAGTAAGTTGGTTTATACGTTTTTGAACACTTTGACTGTACTTTTCATGTTCGTCATCGTCTTCAACCTGCGCAACCTGTTCTTCCGTCGCCCCTGCCTGTGCAGGCGCTTCAATCTCTACCTCTTGCGCTTCCTCATCAAAATCCAAATCCACTTGGCCGTCATCGGCCTCATGGGCAGCTTTTCCTTCACTCATCTGCATGTCCCTCAGTTATGGTGTAGATCATCAGGGTCAAGAATTGTGGCTAGAATTTCATCATCGTTCAGAATTCTAACCTCGCTACCAAACCTAGCAGCGTCTTCATCGTTCAAACGAAACCGTGAGCCAGCATAGCGAGCGAAAATTACCCACTGCTTTTCTTGGCACCACGCCCCGTTTGGAAATCTTTTGCCGTCATATGCATCAGGACCCAGACGAAGCACCAACCCTACGTTTGTTTGGATTGCATCTTCTTCTAGTGTCTTGGTGTTGAGAATAATACCGCCCTTACTACGTGTTCTGCCTTTAAAAGGCAGAAGTAATACGCGCCAGCCAGTAGGCTGGGGTAATCTGTCTATGATTGCGGCGTCTATAAGGGTGGGATCAAGTACGCGCTCCTCTTCAGGAACGTATGCTTTGGAGATATCCAAAGGCTTTGTCGCATCAGTCATCAAATGATTCCTGTCTGTCTAGCATTTCAGAAAGTTCTACAAGCATGTAATCGCAAGAGCGAATCTCGCCCATACACTCTCTGTAATGTTCCATGTCTTTTATCCCGCCTTCCGACAAAACCGCCGTAATTTGGGCCTTGCGATCTAGCAGCGTCTTGCGGACAAACTGCACAATATCGATACCGTCCAATCAAGTATCCTCAATGTCTGACGATATCGGATATTCTCGCTTCTTTATCGCAAGAAATCAAACGCTCTAGGCACTTGTAAAGCGTGATCCTCGCTCTGCCGCACCCATGCCTCGTTTTTTGCCGGTCGTGATCTTAGCAAACATAGTGTCTGGAGTTGGCTCTTCGATTGTTTGCGCGTAGGGAATACTGCCTTGTCCTTGGATTTCAGCTTTACCTACAGGCTTAGGCGGCTCTTTGATTGGACCGCCCATAATTTTTACTTTGCTCATACATCACCTCGTTGTTGTTTCAATAGTTCGCGCTGCATACCTGCATCGATACGGGCAGCCGTCTGCGTTTCTTGGCTTTGTAAGCGTTGTTGGAACTGAGCCTCACGCTGCGCAAGCTTTTGGCGTTCTAGCTCAAGTTCCTGTTGCTCCATCGCCATGTCGTTCTGTTCTTGTTGCGATTTAAGCTGCAATTCTTGCTGCTTGAGTTGTATCAAAGGATCTGGGCCTTGCGGCTGACCAGTTTGTTGCACCTGTTGACCAAGCTGAACCACTTGCTGCATGATTGTGGCTACATTTTGAGCGACCAACGACTGGTATTGCTCGTTGTCCGCAGGATTGACCATCGCAACGTTAGGATTTTGCTGCATAAAGACCTGCTCTGCTTGCTCATCCGCCATCAACTGCACGTGATTCAAGATGTGTTTCTGAATAGCGGCGACAACCTGCGGTAGCGAAGCGGCTATACCACCCGTCACAAAAATCAGATGCGCTTGTATGTGCGCCATGTGGTTTTGACCACGGAACGCCTGCAAAGCAACATTATTCAATGCATCCATGTTTTCTTGCGCAGGGTCCTTCGGCGCAATGTCTCCGGGCGTATCCGCACGTAAGATCATGTCTGAGTTCTTAACGCCCAGCGCATCATAAACTCGGCGATACACTTCTGGGATGTTATGTATCTCAGGAGCTTGCATCGCCATCTGTAGCTCAGTCTGAGCCAAAGCAATCCGCTGGCTCTGAGAAAAGATGTTCGGGTCAGATACGGGAAGTACGTCTACGCGGTCGTCAAAATCGGTGGCTTTGACCGTAGACTCCGCCCCCGGCACCTCATACGGATAAACCGGAGGTAAGCTTTCTTTCATTACACGAGCCAAGATCTTGAACTCGATCTTCATCGCGTAGTGTAACCGCTTGTGAACGGCGCTCATTACACGAGTGCCCTGCTCAATCATAGCTATCGTAGTGCCGACAGCCGCGTTGGGGTTAGCATCACCTACCTTCATATCCGTAATAGTGGCGAAACGCTGCGCAGCGTCCACTACAAAGCCCAGTAGCTGGAAAAGCGTGCCATCTGGACCCTTGAACGGCAGTGGCATCAAACTGTCTCTAATCGTCCCTCCGGGCGCGTCAACGTCTCTAAATTCACCCGGTTGTAGCGGCGAATCATCGTCCCTGATCCGCAGGCCGCGTGCCTTGAAGCCCGCAGGAAGGTTGGAAAGCGTACCCGCATCAATCAATTGACGCAGTGCAGCAGTCGCGGTTCGCGATAACCCGCCTATCGTATGGATCAAACCCAGCCCATAGAAGCCAAATCCGGGCAAAAACTTGTAATGAACAAAGTACTGGATCTTCGTAGTTAACGGATCTTCTTCCTCATAATTACGTCGAACAGCCAATATTTTGCTGTTTTCTTCGCTAATGGTGACGATATAGGGCACTTTTATGCCGGTTTCTTCACCATTTTCGTCTTTGTTTTCGTAGCCCGGCAGGTCTAGATCCGCGTGAAACTCCAGCAAAGTGCAGTCGTAATCGATATTCGAGGCACTTACACCGTCAATGTGATCGATTTCTTCCGAAATACTGCTACTACCTGCTTGTGACGGCAGGACGGGGATGTCGCGGTAGAATCCTGCAATCTGTTGCTTACGCAAATCGTTTAACGACGTGCGCACCACGTGTGTAATACACGGACACGTTGCCAAATCCGAGGTTTCGTAGGGCACAACCAAGTGCTCTGCGGGCACAAACTTACTCACCGGGCGACCTAACGTGTCGTCAAAGTAGACTTTCTTAAAAGTACTACCCGCCAAAGGCAGGTTGAACAGCATTTGATCAAATTCAGGCGTGTACTCTTCCATCACGTTGGTGATGTAGTAATTCATAAAGTTTTTTACACGCATAGCCTGCTCAGACTTGGCGTGTGTGGTTGATCCAAGCACCGTGGTTCGTATAGGCCCGTCAGCAGGCAATAGCTCATTGAACGCCTGCGCTTGGAACTGTACAGCAGCTTCGGCAAGCAAAGGGTGTGTGACCCCTGTAGCGCCTCTAAAAGGCTCTGTACGCTCTTCGTAGTTGAACCCTAATAGCTCTAGGCCGCTCGAATAAGCCTCCTCCCAATCGTGCCTAGACGCTTTGTTGGCGTCATATTGCTCCATAAGATCGTTGGATATTTCCGCCAGTTCGGAGTCCGACATAAACTCTGCAAGGTTGTCGAAAAAATCGTCTTCACGGTCTTTGTTGCGCAGCGGATCGAAGTCAAAGGTCACGCCCCCGTCTTCGTCTTGGGTGATCTCAACGCCTTCGATGCTCATCGCTGCATCGGTTTCGAGGCCATTGGGTAGCGCCTCTACCTCGACAGCAAGCACGTTCTCCTCGTCGAGGTTCATACCTTCTCTGTCCATCAACGAGACAGGTGGTCTATCGCCATTTGCCATAATTATTCCCTACATACCAATATTGCCGAAATCCGGAAGCGTTATATTACCAAGAGGAGGCAACCCCAGCTTTCTCCGACGCGCGTTAACATCCCTGAGTTGTTCAACGGTCATGCCATGTTGCTGCGCTACCGCATCTTCACCCAAACGGCTAAGGTATGCATTTATATCTGTGTTTTGTGCTGCGGTTTGAGCAGCGTAATAGTCCTCAACGGGGCCATACTTAGCCTCCCATGCTTCTAATTGTCTACGATACAACATTTGGGGTCCCATGCCGCCGCTCCCTCGAACGGGGGGAGGTTCTGGATAAAATGTAGTGCCGGGAGTTGTAGTGCCGGGAGTTGTAGTGCCGGGAGTTGTAGTGCCGGGAGTTGTCGTTTCCGGGTTTTCACCATCGTCCATTACGGGTTCGGGCGGCGTGTAATCTTCCACTGGCCCAAACCTGCGTTCGTAATCTGCTAAGGCTTCGGCAAACTCTAAGCGTCCGTAGCTGCCCGTGGAGTATTGATCAGACTGCGGTGGTGGCGGGGCTTGGTCAGGTGCAGTCGGGGGACGAGCAAAATCCAAACTCAAAAAGGGCATGGCAGTCGTTGGTGTAGGCCGGTAAAGCGCCATTTGATATTCACCCTCAACGGCGTCAGCAAAGGGGTCACCCGTGGCCTGAATGGGCATGTCACGAGTCGTTGCATAGCCTTCCGTCTGCGGGGTGATTTGATCCGAAATGTCAAAATCAACGACCGCATCAGACAACATCCCCGGCGCTGGTGCAGCCGGGACGGCGTATGGATCGGGTTGCACATAAAATTCACCGCCCGGCTCATACCTATCGTCAATCTCGTTCCCATTGGCGTCTATGAACCGCATGTCACGGATCGGCCCAAGCTCTGAATCGTCGGGAGCTGCTACCCCAGAGACCGGGGTGGTAAACATAGGTTGCGTAGGCACCGTCACTGGCGTTTGCGCCGGGGGCGTGTAGACCGAGGGCGGTAAAGCCGTCTCCGGGGGCAACGCAGGTGCGGTGCTGAAGATGGGCTGCGGAAATTGCACCGGGTCAACGACAGGAGGAGATGCAGTAGTTCCGGGCTGCGGAGCCGCAGGAAAGCCAGAAAACAGCGGATCACCGCCCTGATTCATCCCAACCGGCATTGTTCCACGTGGAACACCGGCCCCGGCTAGGGGTCCCGAGGTGTTGTATTTGTTGAACAAGTTGGTTAAACCGCTTATGTTTCTTCGCCTCATATTTTGCACCATACCACCGTTGGCGTATAAGTTGTCAGTCGGGTAGCCCGCTTCTTGGCGCAGACTAAAAATCCTCTGATTGATTCGATTGAGTGACGTTTGAATTTCTGATCGTTTTCGGGACCCTAGTTTGTCCTGTTGCAAAGCGCCCACCATGCCGTCTCTCATGGAGAGAAGATTTGCTGCCGGGTCCTCTGTTGGGACGGGTTTGGGTGGCCCCATTCCGGGTAATTCCATTTGGGGATCGTTGGGATCGTCGATAGAGAACGACGGCTGCCCTTTACGGCCTTCGGCCAAAGAATAAACAAGCCCGCCTTCAGGCAACACCATTTGTTGAGTTTCTTCAGGGAAACTGCGCTGAAGCTCTTCGGCAGTAAGTTTTTCAGGGAACGGTCTTAACTCACCAGACGGAGCGCGTATATACTCGCCCTCTTCAATGCCTTCAAACCTTCTTTGCACGTTACGTGCTTCGACTTCACCCGGATTACCGGCATACATTTCGTAGGATCGACTGTTTATTTCTTCTATCTGTTTTCCTTCTTTGAGTATGGGCCTTAGCTTTTGAATCTGATCGTCAAAAGCGTCAGCAATTCTTTCAGCAACTTTTTCTGAGTTGTTTACATTGGCTCTTTTTAACGTATCAGCCAAATAAATCATTTCCCTATCAGAACCCCCATATCGGAAAGACTGACCTCTATATTCTGTTTCCACGTCTGCAATTTCTTTTTCAGAGGCCCCGAGATCTCGCAGTTGCTGTTGACGACGTGCAATCGCGTCTTCGAGTTCACGTCGCTCTTTTTCTGCCTCCGTAACCTGACCAGCAGCAATTTGCTCCTCTTCCTCTGCACGCTTTTTCAGATAACTGACTGTTACACGTTTGACAGCTCGCACTTTGGCTGCACCATCGTCAGTTTCTTGGTCTGCGCCTGCTAATCCCTTCTGAGTGCGCGGTGGCGATGTCGGGGTAGACAAACCAAAAATTTTACTGAAAAGGCCAGTTTTTGGTGTTTTCGATGCGGGGTCATCAAGGGTTACTACCAAATTATCTAAGCTATCCTCGATATCCGTCTCTAAATCTCTACGTGCATCTTGGTTTTTTCGCATGCGTTCGCCAAATCCGGCGGGTTCAAACATCCCGGTGTTGGCACCGCCGTATAAACCTTCAATGTCTTGCACCGCATGCTGCACCTCGTGCAGTAGTGTGCTCATCATATCTTTCCGGCCTTCTGCCGTATTCAGCACGGACGCTAGGGAAATCTCTTTCGTTTCAGGGTTGTAAGAACCTTTCACAAAAAGGGCCAAAGCAGGGGTCGGTTTGATTCGTATTGAGCGCAACTGCGGGTATTCGTCGAAAAGTTCAGGAAAATCAATGATTTGCTCTAACACAGGGGCAGGGAATTTGATTAAACGGCCCTTGGCCGCCTGATGATCGAATTTTGTGAATCCGTATTTATTTAATACTTTTTCGTCTAGCTCAAAAAACCCCGGTACGGCTAAGTATTCTTGATTGTTGGATTGGTTTTTGCGTATACGAAGACCTTGCATCGCTAGAAGACGCTGTTCATCTCTCGTCTCTGGGTCTAATAGCTTACCCAACTCGACATCAGGGTCCTCCGTTTCCCGAGACGCTCCTCGAAACGCAACGTTAGTTGTCGGTATTTCATAGCGAACGTTGCCATCTAAGCTAGAACGGTAGGCTTTGTAAGTGTTAGCGCCATCTTGTCTTTCCCACCCTTCTGAAGGGTCGATACCGGAGTCCTCCAACATGGCAACCGTATCTTCCGCTCGCTTACCAGACTTGCCGCCGCCACTGCCGAAAATACCAAAGCTGGCTCGGGGCACGTCGGTCACTGCACGTCCGACAGCCAAGGGCGTCGTGGCCGATAAAAAGGCGTCATAGGGCATGCCGGTCATGCCGGTTTCGGGATCGATAACACGCTCGCCACGCAAACTGGCAATACCAGAAAGCTTGGTTTGTTCTGCTACTGTTTCGGGCACCGTGCGCAGCGTTTCGATTGCTTGTGCCCGTGTCTCCGGGGACCTGATAAAATCGCCTGCAAAATCAACGGCTTGGGAAACTCCACGGGCCAAGGGCATGTTTGCTCGGGCCTCGGAACCCGAAGTTGCTTCTTCTGGAAGCATAAAAACACCCGGACGAAGGCGCTCTTCTACCCGCTCTTCAAAGCCAAATGTCTCAGGGTTGTATGCTTCAATTGCGTCGCCTAGCTCACGGGCCGCAGGCATGACCACTTCGCGTCGACTCGTGTCAAAAAGGTCCGCAGCGCCACGGGCCAGAGCCGTGGGCAGACCTACTCGTTCGGATACCATAGAGGTGGGAAACCCTTGTATCGCATCACCGCTCGCGAGCAGTTCTCGGATCTCTGGGTCGAAAATATATTCCTGCTCTGCCTCAGACGCCGGAATGACCTTACCAAATTCAAACTCGCGTTCAGCCATAGTATGCGCCCGCTCTTATGTTCATAGACCCTTCGTCGTCTTCCCAATCGTCAGTAGGCAACTGAACAAAGTTACCCTGCCGATAGCGCATCAGCGCCTGTGTGGTGCTGTCCACCAAGTCGTCGTGAGTCCCGTTAGGAAAAGCAGCGCATTCTTCCACCACTTCTTGCGCCCAAGACTCGTCCGGTGCCCAGATCATACCAGCTTCAAATAGCGGAGATATACTGTGTACCCTAGAAAGCTTGTCATTACCACGGCTTGGCGTGAAATTCACCACAGGAATGCCCAATTGACGCAATTCCTGCGTCAGAGGGGTCCCTGACGCCTTGGCTTCCACAATAACCGTCTCTGGTTCCCAAAATTTGTAGTGCTCTAGCGCAATTTCCTTCAGTTCAGGAAAGTCCCACCGCCCTTTCTTGGCATCAAGCAATATTAAATGCGCCGGACCACCAATTTCTTCGGGATAAAACACCCCCCAAGTGGTAATTGCACTGTAGTCAGCGGTTTCTCGCTTACTGAACGCCGTATCGTAGCTCTGAATCACGTACTGTAGGTTAGGAACGTGATCTTTCTCCCAAACATTCCACCATTCGCGCTTCAAAATAGCCAAAGTCTCGGATGTCGGGTTCTGTTGGTACTGCGCGTTCCACTGATACGCCGGAATCGACGCTTTTACCGACTCCAACTCTTCCTTCTTCCAAAATTCGGGCCAACATGGCTCCCCAGACTCGAAAATTGCAGGTAATTCAAGGACTTCCCACTGATCTGCAAAGGGGTCCTTAGTCATTTGACGCACCAAATTGCCCGTCATGTCCTTCTCTGACCACCGAGTCTGCACCAAAACGATAGCACCACCCGGCTGGAGACGTTGTCGGGGACCCGCCGTGTACCATTCCCACGCATTCTCAAAACCACTCGCCGACATCGCCGTCTGCTCCGAGTGAGGATCGTCAATAATGATCAAATCACCACCACGCCCCGCCAAGTTTGACCCCACACCCACCGCGTAGTACATACCACCCGACTTTGTGTCCCACCGGCCAGACGCCTTACTGTCCGCAGACAGCTTCGTATCGTCAAAAATCTCCTTATACTCCTCCGTTTCCAACAGATTCTTGACCTTACGACCAAAATTTACTGCCAGTTCGGTGGTGTGCGTCGCCTGAATGATCTTCATCGACGGGTTACGCCCTATCATCCACGCCGGGAACAAATAAGAAGCGAACTCACTCTTCGTATGACGCGGCGGCATGTTGATAATCAACCGCTTCAGCTTGCCCGAAGCAATCTGCTCCATCTTCTCCGCAATCAAATAATGATGCCTACCCGCAATGAACTCAGGCCACATAGATCGGACAAATGGTAAAAATTCAGCCTTACAAGTTTCTACCTTCTCCAATTGCTTCAAACGAAGCTGTAATCGAAGTTCCTGAATGTCGGCGTCTGTCTGAGTGTCAAGGTTCAAGGGGGACCCTATGCGTTTCAATGGTGGTGAGAAAATCTGACCAGTTTACGGGCTTGGTGAACGTGCCGTGGGCCGCGACCCGTAGGCCGTCTTCAAAAACTTCTATCGCTTGGTCCGCGCAATACAAGTACACAGTGTCATCCTTCTTGACCACGATCCACGAGCGAGCGTCCTTGTGCCGCGTTGCAAATGAAACCTGATGCGGACTGAGCAAAACCTTATTGCCCTTCGCTACTTTGAGTTCGATTAGGTGAAACTGGCTTTGTCGGTCGAGTAACAACAAATCAGGTATACCCTGCGTGCTACTGTTTTCGATCCGCGTGCAAACCACATCAGTGCTGGATAGCCCCGTCTTGATCTGCCTCCAAAAGCTCGACTCTGTCTGGTTCGACATCGATCACCTTCTCGCCAAGCTGGCGCTTCAATTCGTCCAAAGCCTTCTTGACCTCGGCTTTACTCATCTGATCAATTGATCCATGGCGGACCTCAGACTTGTTCACGTAAATATCGCCTTGGGCCAAGCCGCGCGCTTTCTCAGCCTGAACAGCAGCAGAGTATGCACCCGCCGCGATAGCCTCATCACGGATATGCTGCAAGTCACGGATGTGTCGGGCGTAGCTCACTTCGTACTTTTCAGCAAGCTCAGCCCGTCGTGCCTTGAGTGCTTTCACGACGTGGGGTGATTTTCTAGGGTTGAGCATCTCATAGGCCCGTGTATGCGCGCCGTTGATACTGAATCCCGCTTCGACGGCCAGATTTCGTAGCGTGTCCTGTCCCTCGCGTGTGGCGACCAGTTCGACAAACTTGAGTTGCTTGCCGGTCAATCTCGTATCTTCAGAAAGCCTTGGTCTGCCCCGTGTCTCTACTTTTTTCTGCACTTCGGCCATGCGTCAAATCCCATAAAACCCGCTTAATTTTGCGAAATATAGCACTTTTTTTATTCAGTGAAAGCGATTTGTTTCAGAGCCGTACTGTTTGCGTGAAACCTGCTCTTACAGGCGCTGCCCGCCAGCGCGCGCGGCGCGCGGATCGTGCTCGAAGATCGGCGGCTTTTTGGCCGGTTTTAGCCTCAATTCGACGGGGGACCCTAGACCACGGGGCGCGGTTCGCCGACCGGCGGCGACGGTGCGCGGAGCGCGGAGCGCGGTTCGATGCGCAGTTGCTACGGTTCACGGCGGGCGGTTCGTATGCGATATCTCTTTGACCAGGTGCAACTGTCCCACGGCGCACGGCTCGCGGTGCGCGGTAAGTTTGGCACGGTGGCCGGGAGGCGAAGCGCGGCCGGTTGCACTCAAATAAAAGATACAAAAAAGCCCGCACGGCGGCGGGCTAGATCGGGCGAGTTGATCGGTTAGAACGTAAAGCCTACCCAGACCAACGTGCCCTTACGAATTAGCATATCGCGACTAATGTCGTCCCAGTCATCAATTCGATAACGGCCATACGTGCGGTCATAATCGCCGCGCGTGTAGGTTTTTTGCGCGTCGGGTTTTCTTTTCAAAAACTCGCCTTTTTTTACTTTCTCAATTTCGATCATTTGCATGCGGGCAGCTCCAAAATTCCGGGAACGTGATCGCGAAGATCAGCGTTAGCGGCGGGACAGTGCTCGGCATATGTGATCAAAGCTTCGCGGATATCAACACCAAACAAAGAATCGAATTCGCGACGATTCCACGGGTCAAGTTCACAATACGCTTTGTGCATCGTATTGAACGCGCTAGCCAGATCATAAGAACGCGATTCGGCCAAGCCGTTTTCGGTTAAGTATTTTCGGAAATCTTTCATTTCACTTTTTCCATTCAGTTGCGCCGAATGTCTCGGCGTGGCGTAAGTATAAGCTTTATCGCATGCATAAAAAAAGCCCGCACGTGGCGGGCTTATTCGGCGGGTGGATCGGTCACGTATGCGAGTATCCGTCGCGCTCAATACCGATACTCATATGAGGCACATTACACAAGGCGCAATCGTCGAAGTGTAGCACCATGCAATCTTGCGCAACCCAATTCACAAAGCCCAGATCTTTGTATAACGGGTGATCGGTATCACGCACGTGGCGGCCGTGAATCCGCAGTAACGACGTGCGCTGTTTGTCAGTGTATTGGATTAAATGGTCCACGTATTCAGGTAGTAGGTTTTGCATTAGATTGCTCCCACAGTAAAAACGTCGTCGCCATTTTTTAGCGTACCCGCGCCGGTTATGACAACAGACCAATTTAACTTTTCAATTAACCGTTCGGCTAGTCGGCGGGCTTGGGTTGATATTTCGTCGCTACCATTTGCGGCGGCTCGCAATTGACCACCCGCACAAACGGCCAGCAATTGCGGTCCGTCGCTATCAGTAGGACCGGCATACATGACTTGTATCGCTTGCATATTCACATTCTCCAAATGTTGCGCCCTCGGTTTGGGGCGTGGCGCAAGTATAAGATTAATCCCAGACAAAAGAAAAGCCCGCACGATGGCGGGCTTGTTGGGCTTGTTGGCGGTCCGGATCAGGCGGCGAGCGCGATCGTTTCCCATTGGTTGCGCGGCAAGTCTAAAACGGCGCGTCCGTTGGCATACCAATCGTCGACCGAGTCCGCGTCCGCAGTGTGCGCAACGGCGGTTACCGCGTTAACGATTGTTGCCCGGCTTATTGGCTTATTGGTGTAACCCGGCTGCTGGATCGTTTGCATGAGGCCCGCCATTATATCCCCCGCCGATTTTTTCGGCAGACTGAGCACTTTAACAACGCTATCCACGACGGCGGCAGGATTCGCCAGACCGTTCGGGACAATGTCCCCGTGGGCGATCCGGAACATTTCCACGGCTTCGTCAAAACTATCGCGGGAAGTGTAACCGGCTACCACGTCGCGCAATTTCAGTTGCAGCGCGTGATTGTCAGCATCCTTCGCTTCACTAGTCAGCAAAGACCAATCTTCGGTCCCGCGTGCGCTGGTGACGTGAGTGTGACGGCTTTTCTTTTCGCTGCTACAGCCATTAAGACACCATAACGTCCACACCATTTGCATCACCTCGACGCTGCCCATGCCCACCTCGGAGTTGCGCAACATAATGCCATTTGCCATGGCGTCACCTATGGCAGGCTCGGCTACTTGGTTCAAAGATTTAAGGCGCATATACAGGCGGTTGTCAGTAACCGTCCCGTTTACTATCTGCCAATTAGCGGGCGAATCCATTAACTGCGGCAATGCGGCTTCGACTAAGTCGACGTTATCGAAGGTTTTGAACTTATCGCTGACAATGGCACGCACTAACGGCTGATCACCATCAAAGGTCCGCAACATTTTAGACTTTGGTTCGTTTACCAAAATCTTATTAATTAGTTGATCAAACTCAGCGGAATAGTTTTCGTTATCCCGCAGGCGTCGAGCGGTCCTAACGTCAATATCGCAATTGTTCGCAAGTTGCCCAAACGCTACCTCGTTCGTTTGGAATTCTATCGTCGGCATGCCGCGATTAGCTTCTAGCACTATGTTCGTGTTGCCATCGACAGTCTGAACCTGAAGCGCGTCCGTTGGCGCTATATAGTCGGCTTTGCGCGCGGCTTCTGTTTGAATCTTTTGCAGAATCGCGCTCAACGTGCCTTTTTCGTTTTCTATACTCATATCACTTTTTCCAATTGTGGGCGTGCGGGGCGCCCGAATGTTTGCCGCATGCGAATTGTCGCATATTGGTGTGCCCGTGCAAGCTTTTTTAAAAGTTTGTTTTCAGCAGCCGGTCGGCTTTGTTAATTTCGAGTTGCATATCGATCAGCGCCGTTTTGGATTCCGGCGTTAGGTAAGATTTATCGCCAAGCTTTTGCGCCACCCGTAATTGTTGGCGCATGCCCTTGTCGGAGTCATCCGGTTTAAGGTAGATAACCTGCGCCATTCGCATGCCCATCACGCCGCTACCCTCACAATCATATTCCCGTCCACAACAAAACCAGAAGCGTCGTTTAGTGCCGGACCCTTGGCAGTAAGCCCGACGACAACGGGACCGGCCATGACGTTATCTAAATCGGACAGATCACCATCAATAACCGGTCGGCCAAGGTATTCGCTCGGCATTGAATTTTTAAAAACTACGGCGACGGGGACGCCCGTCGGAAGCGCGGCGGCTACCTGTTTCTGGTACTGCGGTCGGTCGCTGTAGCTAAACATTAGGCGATAGTTGTTTGGCGTTTCGCCGAGGCGAATCGCTCGCTTGGTGTAATCGTAAAAAAACAGGTCGGGAAATCGCTGGGGGATGTCGTGCTCTTCAAATGGAATATCGGAAAGCACGTTTAGGCGAACAACACCCTGCACGTTTTGTCTCTCGCAAACATTTTTTTGGAAGTTGGTAAGTTCGCGCGTGAGTTGGGCAAGAAATCCAGCTTGGTCAGCGTGCCAGTAATCCGTCTTTTTCTGGCGGGCTATGTTGATCGACTCAAATTGCTTGGCGCGTCCGGATTCCTTGAGGCACGCGGCCATACATCCGGCTGACTTGCTGCCCGGACAAATGATGTTATCAGGCAACAGACTGAGGCTAGCCATACGCACCGGCTTGCCGAAATAGTTGTTAGGTTTGTTCTGAGTCTTTTTTATTTTGGTGTTGCTGGCTGTCGTGTTCAGTAATCGCATTGTTCGCACTCTTTGTTATAGGTGTATGCGAATAGTCGCGTATATCTTCCTCTAGCGCAAGTCCAAGGGCGATCTTTCTATCCTGAATATAACGGGTCCATTTTTGATTATGGGCAGTATAGCGTGCACGGATTTCAATCTGCTTTTGCTCGGCTTCGCGTTCCAAGGCAATAAATTCCTCGTACTTGCGTTCTTTCCATTTTGCGATCCAATACAGCACATCCAATTCCTATGCGATTTGTCGCAGCCTAACAATAGTCCGCCGCGCACTGTCAATCCCCAATCTCTTAATTCGGCTTCCTATATAGAACTTTTTCAGCAAAACAAAAAAAAAGAAAAAAATTTTTCTGGGAAACTCCTATGTAGTTACGCGTTTTTTGCTTTGGCCCGTAACGGCGTGAATCATGCCGGTACGCCAACGGTACGCCTGAAAGCCCCGTCCTATAAGGGCTGTACCACCGTACCGCCTGTACCGCCATTTTTCATTTTATTTTTTACAAAAAATATTTTTCCTGAAAAGTACTATATAGAAGGCGGATTTTTTGCACCAAGCGCCGCGAACCGCGTTACGCGACCTAATCGCTGTCCCCAAATACCATTAATCCAGAGTGCTCGTGCCCGCCTGCCGCTTCTGATCCCTCCCACAAGGCGTGCAAGATTCCCCGACGGCTGATGTCGAACTCGACAACGCTAATCGTCAAGGCTTCCCTTGGCATGTAATTTTCATCGATATGGTCGATGGCCCGTGCAAGGTGTTTTTTGTTTCTGGCGTAGTGGTAACCCTCACCAGTGTCGATTCGATACAGTTTCATTCCTGCACCTCCTGCTCATCGGCCAGTTCTTTCAGCCAGTACACCGTCCAGAGATCGAGTTCAGCGAGGAGCAGGGTCCGGTAGCCGCTGGGGCTGTAGATTTCTACTACCTCTGGGTTAGTAGGTGAGATGCGCATTGGCTCTCCCTTGAAGATCAGCCAGCCGTCGTCGACGGTGACGTGCTCTGGCAAGCTGTCTTTCCAATTTTCTTCTTTCATTCACTATCTCCAAGTTGAGGGGGCCGAAGCCCCCGTTGGTTTATGTTCGTGGCCGTAGGACACCGTTGTCCCAGATAGCCATGAGGTTCGCTTGGTCGCGTGCCTCTCGTTCGCTTTTGCCTCCAGCAGCTTCTGACTTGAAGCCATAGAAAGCGACACTGCCCGACATAGAACAAACGCTCCAGTCCTCCCAAAGATCAGGGTCAAAATAATTTATGCTGACCTCGACGGGATCGCCTTCGATGATCTCGTCGTAGCCCCCGTCTTGCCAAGCCCTTGCGATTTCATCGAAATCGACGGGGTTGCCGTATTGCAGGTCATGCTCGACGGTGGTCACGTAGTGAAGCATTTTGGTTAGCTTCATCGGCAAGAAACAGTTGAGGCACGCGCCCACAAGGTTGTTGCTGCGGCCCCACCGGTTATCGCCAGACACGACGATGTATTCAGATTGCTCTGACATTTCACATACTCCAAGTTGTTAAAGATCTGGGATGTTCCACGTGGAACATTGCCCCCGACAAGGTCCTTTCCTCAATCGGTATGCACATTATCCCATATCTTACCCACCTTGTCTACCCCAGTTCTTAGACACAACTTAGACAAATGCAATTATTTTCTAGCGAGGGGTTGACAAATGCGTCCGTCATTCATCCTCGGTCCTTGTCTCGTGAGTCAGGTGATAGTCTTTGATCACTACCCCGAGGGCCGCGTCCCCTCGGCGGTGTTCCCTGATCCACGTGCGGCGCTTCACTTCCCCGTACTCATTTTTATACACGCGCCAGTGTCCGCGCACCTGATGAAGCCGTTTGCCGTAGGCGTCATCTCTTGGCGTTACTGGTTTCATTTCCACGCCCGCAGGCTTTGGCAGATTAATTTTGCATCGATAATACGAATCGTATGGTTTGATCTTGGGCCGTTTGCCCTTTTTACTTTTATTCTGATTGACGCTTGCCTCTTCTTTTTCGATCCAAGCATAGTTCCACGCCTGTAGAAACAGCACCAAAAATCGCAAGGTATAAGGGTGGTCTGGCGTCAGAGGCTGACCCGTGGGTTTAAAAACTTCTGGTTTATCCCCCTCCACGTAGGCATACGTTGTTGTTCTTTCAAAACTCGTTTGTGTGTCCCAGTAGTCCATATGCGACATCGTTGTTCCCAGCGCAAGCCCCATGCTCTGATTGATCGGTGGTTGATGTTCCTCACTAATTTCATCCTCGGGCCAATCATCTTTGATTGCTTCGTCTAGCCACATTCCGTCTTTGACGCCCCACGCAGTCGACAAATTTAGTCTGATGACAGTCATATTCATATCGCCCCAAAGATCTTTTTGATTTACCCAAGAGGGAAGGGGCGCTTCTGATTTTTGAATACCGTACATAAAGGGGTGGACAATAATATTAGTGCCGTCGTCTTGAAAAAGTTGAAATCGGTAGCTGTCTTCATGCTCGGTTGCAAGGCATCCAATGACGCGTCCCTCCTTGTCGGGGAATTCAATCCACATGGAACTATGCGGTAGTTTAAGTTCGTCCACGGCTTGGTATAACGGCTGCGCGATATCGATGAAATACTGGTCGACGTCCAAACAGGGGTTTTGATAAAAGCTTTGCGCCAGCGCCTCATCTACAACGCACCGCCGTGCTGTATAGATTGCTTGGTATTCGCTCTTAACGATTTTTCTGGCCTCTCGTTTTTCCTCCGAGGTTTTCGCCAGCTTGGCAAAGTTCGGCATACGGAAGTTAGGCCGCTCAAGCGCGTACAGGAGTTGGTGCCACATATCTCCCACCTGTAAGACGCGGGATTTTTCACTGTCTGTTGTATTAACCATCTTTTTTCCAATTGGGTGTTGCAAAGCTACGATAACTCGCATACCATCGCATTTCAAGCTTTTTGGAGAAAGTGAAAATGCATAAAGACGCTAACAAAATCGCACGTCGCATTGATGACGCGTTCGCCGCGCTCCGCGAGATGGGATTCTTTGCTAAGGCCAACCACACCTGTTGTCAGTCCTGCGGGACGGCGGAGATCCCCGAAGACAAAGAAATGGCTTACGTGTTTTACCACCTGCAAGACTTAGAATGTCTGAAGCAAGACGGGGTTTGCTATTTGGCTTGGGGCGGCAAGGTCGGGGAAAAATTTGGTCATACCATATGCGACACGATTCGCAAAGCGGGCTTGGAGGTCGATTGGGACGGCAGTGAACACACCCGAATCAAAGTCTGCGGCTTGGCGTCTCGCACAAAGCGGTGGGACGTGACGATCCTCCAAACGAGTTTCGTGAAAAACGTGCAGGCGCAGACGGCAGAGCAAGCGGGCGCGTGGGCTAGGGACCAAGCGACGTGGTCTGACAACGTCATAAACGTGGAGACGATTGCCATTGAGGACAACACGGTCGATCCGACAAACCCTGTGCTTTTGCGTTCAATCGATGATTTGGAATTGCTTGTTCGTGCGCGCAATTGCCTGTTGGCGGACAACATTCAGTATATCGGCGAACTGGTGCAACGCAGCGAGGCTGACCTTTTAAAAATTTCTAATCTTGGCATACGCGCCTTGACCGATATCAAAGAGGGGCTGGCTAGATACAACCTGACGTTGAAGCAACCGGCCCGACAACCAAGGCACAAAGTTACCAATCGAAGCCGACAAATCTTTGAGATGCGCCAAGCCGGTAAAACGTACCGCGAAATAGGTGATGAGTTTGGTTTCTCTGGCGTAAGAGCGCGACAAATTTACGAAAAGACGGCTGAAAAGATCCGCATCAACGAACTCGAAGGCCACAAGTGAAAGGCGAACTGACAATAATCTTTGATCAAGAAGAAGCGGAGAAAGTGGTAACGCTGGTTCTTGGTCTTGATGAGCGGCTGTCCGTAATGGAACAGCAAATTGAAACTTTATTGGAGAAAGTGAATGAGCTACAGCATGGACAAAAACCCCGAAAACGAAGAAGAAGCCCTGTATCAGGGGCTGGTGATGCAGATGCTTCCGGACCAGACAAAGACTGAGCGCGAAGAACTGGACGACATCGTCAGCAATCTGACTGCGATGTTGCCGGTCAACACCGTGAATTTTTTGAAGTTTAAAGCAATGTGTAAATTTTTTGGTATAGGAGATAGTGATGACAGTAAATAACTTAAAGCTGCACGAGATGCAGACAGCGATGAATGCGTTGGCGGTCGAAGAAGCCGAGAAGTCTGGCAAGAAGATCACTGCGAGTATCCGCGTGGTCGCTGATGCAGTAGGCGTGGACTACGCCACCATGAAGGGTTTCGTGTTTGGCACGATCAAAAGGCCCTCAGAGCGCACCGTGGACCGTGTGCGGTTGTTTTTGCGCGACGGTGAGAGCAAGACGCCTCCGCCGATGGATGAGCCTGCCGCAAAAAACATGGGTCTAACAGACGACGATTTCGCAATGCTGATCGGTCTGTTACAAGCAGCGGAGTCTGGTATCCACGACGACTACGTGGCATTGGAGTGTGACGTGCTAGATGATCCCAGCCGCGAGTTCTCGATAGCAAGTTATCAGGCGTTGTATCGTCAAGAAGGTCTTTACAAACGTTTGCGAAGAAAGCTGGAAGCGCAATCCCCGTGTAGCTTTGAGTGGGATACAGAACTGCAATCGGTGGTTCCGGTTAGGCCGAAATAATTGATATGCTCTGGGGCAAACCAGTTTGGGATGCGGCTATCACTCCGCTCCAAGCGCGCGCCGTCCGCGTGCCCACAAGACGGCACTTCTTGGGCAGGGAGGCTGAACATACTCTCTCCTTGCGCGACCGTCCGCGTGCCCACAGGCGGGATTGGCAGGGGTACTCCATACCCTGAAATGCGTGTGACCCCGTCCACGTGCCAAGACAGGCGGGGCTTTTTAGGAGGACATTTTTGAAATTCGTTATGAGTTTATTAGCCGTGCTACTGTTACAAGGATGCACGTGGTACGGAGAGTTCGAGCACATTTCCAGCATACCCGACGGCACTCCCCTCAACAGCCGCGAGGAAACCTCAACGGACATCATATGGACGGGAATCAGGGTCGAGAAAGATTCGTGGTATGTGGATGGCGCTGTTGGCCACGAAACATCGTCAGAATTTGAAGGGCGCAACCCATACGGCAGAATTAGAATAGGTAAGGACATAAAGACATGGGACTAAAAGTGACAGAAACCGAAGAAGCAACCCTTTCCCTCAATCTGTCCGCCGAAGAAGGGCTGTTTTTACTGAGACTTTTAAAAAGTTCTAAGGACGATCCAAGGATTCACGGCTTGATCGGCACGTGCTTCTGGTTTCATAGCCATAGCAAAAGCGAAGAGCAGTGCATCAAAGACACGTGGACATCCGTCGAACAGAAGCTGGAGGCACTGAAACTTGGCAGTGAGTGAAGTGGGTAAAACGTTCACAACGAAAGTTATTGAAGAATTAGCCAAGGTCGAAAAAATTAGCGACATCCAACAAAAATTGTTGGATACATCGTCGCTCTTGGTTGCTTACCCCGATGCATCAGAAGAAAAATCAAAAGAATGGATGACAACAATCAACTGCTGCCGATTGGAACTGCGCAGACGGTTTTTATCTAAGCGGAGTCGAGTTCGCGCGCCTCTCTAGCTCGGTCTTCTTTCCACTCATTAAAAATCTTACGCAGTTGACCGCTGATCGTGCGGTCTTCTAACTGCGCAATCTCTTTGATCTGTCGATACACAGGCATTGGCACCAGAATCGACTTCCATTTTGTAGTATCCATGCGAGAGATTATCGCGCAAATCGCATACAAATACAACTATATTTCTTTGGTTTCGCCCCACGACGGGCCTAGATCAATGTCGCATTTGTTCGGCACCTGAAGCTTGATCGCAGCCTCCATAACCCCGCGTATTTTCTTTGCGTGCTCTATGCTTGCCACACTACACCCTAGTTCATCATGGACCTGCAACAAGGGCCGTTCTCCCGCCTCATACAGATCGACCATGGCCTGCTTGGTCATGTCCGCCGCAGATGCCTGTATCAGCCTGTTAAGCGCCTTGTAGGTGTATGCGCGCTTCAGCGGCGCAGTCTCGCCATAGGTTGCCTTGGCTTCTTTCAACGGCATCGCTTTTTGCACGTCGTAGCCCATCGGTTCAAACATATCAAACCGACACTTCCGGCCTTTCAAAGATCGCAGTGACCCGTCAGACTTTTGATCCACGCTCCGCGACACGCCATTCATAAGCTCTTTCACAAACGGCACCCGCTTGTGGTACTGCTGCGTCAGTTCTTTGGCGTCATCAAACTCCAGATCCAGTTGATCGGCCAGCTTGCGCACGCCCATCCCATACATCATGCCTAAATTTATCGTCTTGGCTTGTTTGCGGCTGATGTTCGCCATCTCGGCAACCATGGTATGGAAGTCCATGTCCGGATTGTTCGTATACCCATCCACAAATTCTTTGGCTCCGCCCAGTGGTAGACCTTTCCACGTGCCAAAAACGCTAGCGTAGTGAGTCAAGATCCGTGGTTCTTGCTGCGAGTAGTCTATCGCAGCCCACAGTTCGCCCTCCTCGGGAAGAAACAAGCTACGGATCATCGGCCCAAGCTCTGGATCGCGTGCAGGTATTTGTTGTAGATTGGGGTTCGACATGGACAAACGACCAGATACGGTGCCCCCCTCATCACTACGCAACTGGTTGATATGACCGTGGATACGGCAGTCGGAGCCTACAAATTTCATAATATTGTTTATGAAAGTGCCTTGAATCTTATTGAGGTTACGTGCCTCGACGATCATTTTGGCAAACGGGTGTGGGTTCTCGCTTAGGAATGCTTTGGTGAAAGACGGTGCGCCCTTGGCCGTGCGTGGATAGGCAACTTTTAGCTGATCGAATGCTTTTGCTAAAGAAGTTGCCGCCCAAATCTCTACCTCAAAACCTGCTTCTTTTTCGATATCGCGGTAGGTCTGCTTCTCTCTTTTTAAAAGTTGTTGCTTTGAGCGTTCGCATCGCTCCAGATCGACCCGTATGCCACGGTAAGTCATGTCGATCAGGCAGGGCGTGAGCCGTGTTTCGAGATCGAAGATGGTTTCTAGGTCCTGCTTGTTAATTTCAACGCGGAAGAACTTGTACAGATCGTATGCTAGCCGTGCGTCTTGCTCTGCATACGGCCCCACAAACTGCGCAGGGAGCTTCCAAAGCTCACCCTTGGGATCTACCCCAAACTCTACCGCAGCTTGCGTCAGAAGCTTCTCTGACTTCGCTAGGCCCAGATAGTCGTATGACAGGGCGTTCAAGCTGTAACTGAAGCGATTCTCGTCCAACAGCGCAGCCATGATCATGGTATCGATGATCGGGCCGTTCACCGGCACGTCTAGCGCCTTGAGCCAGCCTAGATCGTAAGGTGCGTTGTGCATGATCTTTGGGCAGTCTGTGGATAGCTGCTTCGTTAGCCAGCGCAGCACCTGCCGCTTGTCTAAATTACCGCCACCCAGATGCGCGATAGGGTAGTAGGCTTCAAAGCCTTCGGTGGCAACGGCTATACCGACGACGTCGCCGTCCTTGCGGGGCCAGCCCGGACCCATCTGCTTGAGGTTGGGGTCACGCGTTTCTAGGTCAATCGCAATCTCTTTGGCGTCTGTTAGGTCAACAAACTCATACGGTGCCGTCCATTCTGTTTCGGTAGCGAACAAGGGGAACTGGAGTCTAGTTTCCTTCTGCATCGTCTTTCCTCGGGTCGTCGCCCAGCGCAAAGCGGGTATACCAAATAGATTTTTTTAAATCTTCAACCGCATCGAACTTCTTACCGGCACGCCATTGGTACTTGAAGCTGGCACAACGGCAATATATCTGCACGGCCTCTGGGCCGAAAGCCGCGACCATAGCATCAATACATTCGATCTCTGAGTCAGCATAATGGCTGGGCGAGTTAACCATGTCGCTCATAGCGCGTAGCTCCTGTAAAAGTCGGTTGGCTCCAGTGTGTAAAGGTTCTGACGCGTGCGCGTTACAGCCACGTAAAAGACGCGGTGCATGGAGTCTGGATCGCTAGCCATACTGGCCTCTGCGGCTGCGGTGATGTCTGTGAACAACACAACGTTGTCTGCCTCGCCACCTTTGGCTCCGTGGATCGTGGACAGCCGTATACGAGGGTCTGCCGTCAGATCCTCACCTCGTCGGACTAGGGCGTTGATGTACGCCACATCGACGTCTGGCAGCTTGTCGAGGGCCTCGTTCCACGCCATATCAGGTGTAGCCAGTAAGCCGTTGAAATCCCGTAGGTCCTCATAAGTAAATAACGCATCGGGATCGCCTACGATTTTCTTATGACCGCGTGCGACACGTCCGCCGTTGCCTGACATGAAAGAGTACATGGCCTTAGCTGCGTCGAAGGAGATCGGGTCACCGCTCTGCATACAGCCCCAAGCCGACAGTGCCACACGTATTTTGTCCCTAACGCTGCGTACACCCCCACCGTACTCGAAGTAGTAACCCTGACTTTTTAAAAATTGCTGTACCGGTGCCAAAAAGTAGTTGGCTTGTGCCAGAAACAGCCAAGTGTCCTCTCGCATGTCCAGTTCAAAGAAGTCCGTCAGCCGCTCCAGCTTGCCGTCTGCTTTTTTTGGCAGGTACTTCTTGGGAAACCGGCGCTTGATGCGTGAGCAGATCCGCTCTGCAATCTTGTGGATGTTCGACGGTACGCGGTAGCTCTGCTCCAGCACCTCGCTGCCGCCGTCCAGATTGATAAAATGCTCAACGTCTGCACCAGACCACTTGTAGATGGCCTGATCGTCGTCACCAGCGCAGTACATGCGCTCTGACCGCCCGTCGATGGCGTGCGCTATCTTCCATTGCAACGGCGACAGATCCTGTGCTTCGTCAAGCATCGCAAGCTTGAACTGTGGGCACGCAACGTGGGCAGTATCGGCAAAAAGCTCCAGCATGTCGGTGTAGTCAAACAGGCCGTGCTTTTTCTTGTAACCTTTTAAAGAGTTGGCAGCGTAGTCGACTTCGATCCATGGCTGGTCAAGATCACTCAGGTTGTACTCGTCCTTGAGTGGATTCATCTTCAGACGTGCCAGTGTGATCAAACGCAGCAAGGGCGTTTCTTTTTTCAGGCTGTTGCTTAGTTCTTCTTCGACCTCGTGCCGTGACGACACGCTGCCCTCCATGAAATTGACCCCTGTGACGTGCTCAACTTCACGATAATGCGATGCCGTCATCAACTGATCGTTGCGTAGCCCTGTCAGGTGAAATGCCAGACTATGCAGGGTGCGGAAAAAAGGTAGATCGTTTTTTGGGTCAAGCCCAAAACGTTTCGCTGCTCGTTCTTTAGCCTCATTTGCCGCTTTGCGCGTAAAGGCAAAGAAAGCGATGTGCCCCGGATACGTGCCTTTTGCTAGCTCCGACTCTACAAGATTGAGGAGCGTTGTGGTCTTGCCCGTGCCCGGCGGGCCAAAGATTCTTTGCATTAGTGCAGCATCTCCTGTTTGATTTCAAAGGCAAGTTCTGCCAAATCGACGCTTGGAAAGACAAAAACAGGGTTGCCTTTGCCCATGTAGACGTTGATCACGTTATGGTCCATCCACGCTATCGCGTCCTCTTTTTCCCAATCGTTATCCTTCATTAAAACGTCTAAGCATTTTTGATAGTCATAAACAACAAGCGGAGCATCCCAACCGGCGGACTCGCCTACGCCCAGAATCGCTGCGTCAAACCCTTCTAAAATAATCAAAACGGTATCTCCTCTTCATTGCCGCCGAAGCTTGGCGGCTCTATACGGCTTACGGCCTGCTCGTGCGCAGGAATCTTCCATAACCGTATCACCTTCCCCTGTATGCGTAACTGCGTTGCCTCCCCGTTCACGTCCCGCAAACGCTGCGCGATTTGGTGTGTTTTGTAGACCTTGAAGTTCGCTTTGATCAGGTGGGCCTCCAGATCTTTGAGCCTGAAGTAAGTCTCCTTCTGGTCCTCATCTGTCCATGGTCGCTTGAGCAAGATCTGCTCCTTCTCATCCGCAGCCTGATGACCCGTACAAAACTCCTCCAAGTGATCGGCAAACTGCCCGTTTACGCTGACATCTTGACTTACTTCGATGACGTGACCCTCGGTGTCACTCATTTCGTTAAGCAGAGCGTTGATACGCTGCTCCCACTGAGCCTTTTGCACAGTCCTTGGGAAAAAGTTCAACTGATCAACACACGCCTTCTGAAAGGCCGACTGAACCATCAGATCGTCGGTCGCAAGCTCTAAAGGCTTGCCTTGCACGTCCAAGAACCACACAGGTGGCACACTGTTGTACTTGCGCAGGTTAGCTATCTGCACGCCGGACGTGGCTGCATCAATACCAAACTTACGCGTCTTGCAAAGCTCTGGGTTGCAGTACGCATTGATTGGGGCATCACGGCACTTGTAGGCGTAGTCTTTACGCTCTAACTGCTTGGCAACCGTGTTGACTTCACCCAGCGGTAAAGGTGGATGAATGAAATTCATGTTGTGGGTCAGGATCTCTGACTCCCACGTCTCCGGGTGTGCCTTGCGCAGGTATACCCCAAGATTAAAAAGTCCGTTGTTCCTAGCGCCTTCACCGATGCCCTCTTTGCACAAGATCTGCAAACAAGGTGGACCGTCCGGTATTGGCAGTGCCGCATCTTGCTCCACCACCAAAGCCAGCGCCTGTTCGTGCGTCTGCACGTTCTGGTCTACAAGCTCTAAGAACTCATCAAACGTGGCTGCTGTACCGTCAGGGTTGAACCCGTAACGCAGGCCGTTTTCGTGATCGAAGTACGGCATGTTCAAAAAGTTGCCGACGTCACCACGCTCTAGGTTCAAGCTGATCTGCTTGGGAAAGATCTCACTGCCACCATAGCCAAGGCCCGCGCTCAACTGTGTCAGCACGTCCTGCATGTCCTTGGCAGGAATAAATTCATCTGTGAATAAAAATACGTGAGCACCGCCCGATTTAGATCGGCACACCACCAGCGGTAGCTTTGCCGCTTGGATCTTGTCGATCAGAGCCTTGTGATCAAAGTTATATTGATCGATATCAATGCAGCCCCACCGGCATGCATTGTCTTCGTTGATTGGAATAATCCCGATGGATTGCTGACCCGCTAGGTGGCTCTCCCAATGCTCCTTGGTCCGTGCTTCGCGTACTACGTTCGCCTTGCCTTGAGTCTTGCCACTGCTTGACTTTGACTCAATCGTGAACGTGCCGTGCGCCTGCTTCAGACCATCAAAAATCTGTGCGAATTTGCGAATGTTCATAAGTTCCTTGGTCCGTGCATGGAGGTGCCCGCATTAGGTCGAGACCTCCTATCGACGGCACGGTACGCCGTTGGGGATTTACCAAGGAATGTCGTCAGCGTTATCCTCTGGCGTTGCTTTCGGTTTGGCCGCAGCCGCCCCGCCCTCTTCATGCTTGACCTGCACGTCTCCTGCACTGATTGCAGTGTGAAACGCTTTAGCCGACTGATACTGATTGGCATCCTCTATAGGGCCATCCAGATCGATCTTCCAACCGTGCCATACGCCTTTGGAGTTCTCCTCCTTAGCCGTCGTCAGGTTGTAGACGTGCGAGAAACGCGGCGGCTGAAACGGCACGCCGTTAGCACCGACCATGCTGCGCGTCGCAATCATGGTGTTCCACTGACGCGACTTCTTCAGTTGCGTCGACTTCATGGAGATCAGCGCGTTTGACATCGTGCCGTCCTCTTCCATGATCAGCACGTAATGCTGGTGCGTCTCATCGATGTACTCACCCTTACCGCCATCCACGTACTCGCGGTTGTCGTCCGGATCACGCCTTGTCTGAGGCCGTGCTTCGTCTGGCGCAAAGATCTTCATCGGTGCGCCTGTGCCAGAGCCACGAGGTGCCCACATGAGGAACCGTCGCTCGTAGTGACACGGGATCACCTTGAGAGGCGACTTCGCGCTGTATACCTGCCGTGACACGGAGTTCACCATGTCGCCTAGCTTGGCAGTCTCTGCCAGTTTTTCGTCCTGCTGGAGCAGTTCCGAAGACACAATCTTCAAGAACGGCAGTGCCAAGTCGTCTTGGCTCAACTCCATACCAACCCCTGCGTCTGCCTCAAACATCGCAGGCCCTGCGACCATTACGTCGCTGCTTTTCTTTTCCGCTACCTTTTTATCTTCTTTCTCAGCCATCATTTTGCCTTATTGATCGTTGCTCGTTGTCCTACCCATACGCCAAACAAATCCATGTCTAGCTCCTTACCTTCTTCGATCCGGCCTTTGACCCAAGCCTTGAGCGTCCCAGCATGCACTTCCTGCTTCTGCTCTGGCTCCCACTGCTTGTTTCTAAGTTCGTCAACTAAAGCCAAAGCTTCGTTGTCTTTTTCCTTACCGAAGCGCACCGTCACGGTGTTTTTGATGATGTCTCCCTCGCCATGCGAGCGCAGCCAATCGAAGGCTTTTTCTTCGTTATCCTTTTTGATTCTTGCGCCGTATGTTTCTTTGATGTCGACCTTGCTGCCGTCAGCTAAGGTGAAGTTGGTCAGGCCGATTTCGGCCATCTGACTCGGCAGATCTTCGTCAGTCAGCTTGAGCAATGTCTGCTTCGCTGCTTTGAGATCACCCTCAAGATTTTCTACCCTTGTTTGGGCAGCTACGATATCATTAGCCAGCTTTTGCACACCCGACAAACCTTCGTTTGAGGGTAAGTCCAAGGGGCTTTGGCTGTCTTCAGCCATAAGATCAGAGAGAGATTTACTCATCGTCGTCCTCGTTTTTCATGTTTCAAGCGGCGTTAGCCACTTCCCAAAGCAAGAATAATCCCATAATATCGCATGTGTCAAACAATTTAGGGACCTCATGCAATTTAATTTCAAAACTGAGCCTTACGAGCACCAGCGCGAAGTCTTCGATGCGAGTTGGGACAGCGAATCGTGGGCCTTGTTCCTTGAGATGGGGACAGGCAAAACTAAGGTCACTATCGACACACTGGCCAAGCTCTACTGCGAAGGCGAGATCAACGCAGCCGTGGTCATTGCACCGAAAGGCGTGTACGGCAACTGGGTTGCCAAAGAGATACCGCAGCACATGCCGGACGATGTGCCGTGCAGCGTGGTGTTATGGCAACCAAACCTGACGCAGAAGTTTAAAGCAGAACTTCTGGCCCTGACGAACGACCAAGAGCATCTGAAGATACTGGTAATGAATGTGGAGTCGTTTTCTTCCAAGAAAGGTCCTGACGTTGCTGAATGGTTTATGAAACGCAACCCCAACTGCTTGATGGCCGTGGATGAGTCTACGTCAATCAAGAACCGCACCGCGAAACGCACCAAGAGCATCATCAAACTGGGCAAAGCGGCCAAGTACCGTCGCATCCTGACGGGTAGCCCCATCACCAAGAACCCGATGGACCTGTACGCACAGTGTGCTTTCTTGGGCACAGACGTGCTGGGCTTCGAGTCGTTCTACGCGTTCCAAGGCCGCTACGCCGTGATGAAGACTCGCAAGTTCGGCAACCGTAGCTTCCAAGAGATCACCGGCTACAGAAACCTTGACGAACTGAACACCAAGCTACAAACGTTTAGCAGCCGCATCTTGAAAGAAGACTGCCTTGATCTGCCTGAGAAGATTTATATGCAACGGCAGGTGCCGCTAACGAAGGAACAAGAATCTGCCTACAAGCAAATGAAAGAAATGGCACTGGCGATGCTAGAGAAAGGCGAACTATCGACGACGCAAAGCGTTCTGACGCAGATCATGCGCTTGCAAGAGATCTGTTGCGGGCATCTGAAGACGGACGACGGTCAAGTACAGGAGATACCCAACAACCGTATGGGCGAACTGCTGGACGTGATCAGCGAGATGAATGGCAAGGTCATCATATGGGCTAGCTGGGTGTTTGATATTGGGAAGATCAAGGACGAACTGGCGAAGGTCTATGGTCCGCGATCCGTGTGTACGTTCTACGGCGATACGCCTGTGCAAGAGCGCGATCAAATGGTGGCAGACTTTCAAGATCCAGAGAGTGAGCTACGCTTCTTTGTTGCGAACCCACGGACCGGGGGCTACGGCCTGACACTGACTGCCGCGACTAACATGGTGTACTACAGCAACCAGTACGATCTGGAGATACGCCTCCAATCGGAAGACAGAGCGCACCGTATTGGTCAGACCAAGCATGTGTTGTACGTGGATCTGGTCAGCCCAGACACGGTAGACGAGAAGATCATCGCTGCGTTACGCAACAAGATTGATTTGGCCCAGCAGGTGCTGGGCGAAGAAGCTAAGAAATGGCTAGTTTAGACGGGTGACTGACGCAAAGAAGCAATTCCTTGCTGCTGTATCAATCCAGACAACGGATCGTTAGGGAACAGTGCCGCGAACTGCTGACGTTGCTGCGGGTTTGGCGCGCCTTGAGGTAAGGGAGAGGGTTGAGGCGCTGGAAGCGGCGCAGCTATGGGCGCTGCTGCTTGTGGCGGAGCCACTGGCTCGGGTTCAACTGCCCTGAACGGCGAGCCTTCCTGCCTAAATTCTTCTACCCGTAGCATTTCACTAGTAGTCGGCTGGTCCTCTGCGATCATCGCACCGATGTTCACGCCTATGGCGTTTTTCAAAAAGGCGTTGAGTTTGCGAACCCCAAGCAAACGTCTTGACGCGGATAATTTGCTGCCAGTAGGAGACAAAAGATTTTTGTCTAGTAAGAGATCCAGATACTCAGGGTCTTTGATAGCGTTTTCCAAAACGCTGTTTACAGTGGTTACCGGCAATGCATTTAAAAGTCGCATGGCGGCTTGTGAACCAGCTTGTGCTTCGATCAAGCCTTGAGAGGTTCGGCCCGGCATCAAATCGCCGACACCTGACCCTATTTTTGAACCCGTAATTCTGACTAGTAATTGTGTCAAGACGTCAGTGCCGGTTTCCACATCCTCTAAAATATCGAAAGCAGGGTCACTAATACGTTTTTGCGCACCCTCGCCCGCAACAAGCAGCTTACGCAAGCGCACTCGCTCGGCATCTGTGAAAATACCCGCATCCACTAATGTCTTGATTAGGGGCGGTACTTTGCCGCGAGGACTCAAAAAGAAAGTTTGTAGCTTCGCAAAGTCCGGTATCCCTGTAATAGAATCTTTGTCACTTTGTGAAAATTGTCTTGCAGCCTCGAACACTGCGTCGCGAAGTTCAGAATCCACGGCGTCTAAGGTAATTTTTGGCATGCCTTCCGGAGCATCCCCAGCCTCACTGCGTCTAGCACCTTCTCTCAAACGAGTGACCAAGTTTTTCATGCCTTGTTCCGGAGCATCAGAGCGCAAGACGTTCTGTATTGCGGAAACCGGCAACTCCCCGGTCAGTTGCTCGAACAACTTTGCAGTGCCGAAAGCAGTGGCCCGCTCTGCTTCCTTAGCCTCACTACGCGCTTGTTGAAGAAGCACTTGAGTAGCGGCAGAATTTTCTAAATCTGCTTTCAACTGCGGCAGTCTTTCAAGGGTGCCTTCGTTACGCTTTACAAAAGCTGCGACCGCACGAGTGTTCACCTCACCTGTCTCGGGATTGATTACGCTAGGGTTGTCGGCCAACGCTCGCATCACCAAATCGAAGTTGTATTCCAGTGCTCCCGTGCGGGAAAGCACGGCATCTAAGGCATCTTGGTCTTTCTGTAGCCCACCGGGCGTTGCATCGTTGACAAGAAAGCGTACCGCGTCGTCTATTTCGCGCATTCGCAGCATGGTTTCGTCGTCTTGGCCTTGGAAGATTTGGCGATAGAGCAGTTCAGGCTGCACGAAATCTGCTCCGGTAGCCTTGTTCTGTAACGCTTTGTTAGGGAACGCGCGTCGAAATGTATCGTTGAATACTTTTGAAAAAGCTCTGGCCGTGTCCGCAGCGGCAATGTCATTAGCCGATATGTCCGGATTGAGTGTTTGTAGGTTTTCTAAATCAGAAAGGTCTTGTCGAATAGAGTCGGCCAACACGCCGTACACTCTTGCGTCAGCCATGCCGGGATTTTCCCCGCTAGCCGCTTTTCGTGCTTCGCTCAACAAGAATGACCGGTAATTTACCATCTGCTGATAGGTGGGAGGCTCAAGGCTAACGTCGCCAAACTGCTCTCGGGTTTTTCGAGCTTGTGTTAAAGCTCGGTCAATTTCAAAAAATGCATTAAGTCCCGTGTTCTGTCGGTCTTGATCAGTCAAGCGCGGGAAATTTTCGCCGGGAGCAGGCGCTCTGTTTTTAATTTCTTGCAAGGTGGAAATGCGGGTGTCTAATGCTGCCGCTTGCATTTGCTCGGCGAACCGTGCGCCGGTAGCCGAAGCAGCCCGAGGGAACACTTCTCTCGCCACTTCCTCTGGGAGAGCAGCCATTTCGGCTTGAATCGTCTCAATCAAGTTGTCCTGTCCCACGATCACATTGTTTGGCACTTGACCGTATAACTGTTTTTCTTGCGCTCTGGCGTCTTGGAACACTCCTTCAATGATTGAACTGATGCGTTTGCTGGCTTCGTTTCGCGCAGTGACGTCATTAGGATTTATTGATCCAACAGCCTTTGTGGCATCTTGTAGCGCCAGATCAAGGCGCTGGTTCATTAGATCAGAAAAATGTCGGTTACGAATCTGAGCGGCTGCTTGAATGGCGTTGTTACCGCCTGTCAGCGTCAACGCGGTGATCAAGTTGTTGACCGCCTGTATTTGGTTATCAAGCTGGTTCTGTACATCCGTGCCAAAACGACCGTTCAACGCCCTCAGTCGACCTTCGATTAAGCCTAACGTGCTGCTAGCAGTCAAAGAACGTGATGTTGGAGCGGGTATGTCCGCAGCTTCTAAAAGCGGGCGTGTTGTGCCGTCATATTTTTCTGCGGCGTCGCTCAACAAATCGTTGAAATCGGGAGATCGTAGCTGCTGTTGGATTGCGTCTGGATCTTCACCTCGTGCTATAAGCAGTTCCCGCAGAGCCGCGCCTACGCGAGCTTCGACGGTGCTTTGAGAGACTTGCCCTGCAAGCTCTTTTGCATCTGATTGCAGCGCATCTTTGGCCGTCGTCAAATATACCAAGCTGGTCAAAGGCGACGCGGAAACGCCACCAATCACCTCACCTAGTATACGAGGTCCAAACTGCCCCGGAGCGGCTTGCTCTGCAATTGTGGCTCCAATCCCTGCTCCAATGACCGAAGCACCCTCGCCAACTTGAAAAGCAGTAGGGCGATCTTTGTATGTCCTCAAGAATTGAAACATTACAGGGTCACTGCTCTGCAAGAACCGCATATTTTCGGACATGGCTCCCGGCTGAAAAACAGGGTTTTTTTCTTGGTTGAAGCTACGCAACCGAATCGTTTGGCCCAACTTGTTCAAAAAACCAGCTTGGCTGTTCAAAGCAGTATCTGAAATTACTTTGAAAGCTTTTGGCGCGCCCATCATCGTCACGCCCTCACCAATAACTTTCGTGCCTTCTAAGAAAGCCTGAGTATTGGGATCGAGTATGGGTTCTTCAGAAAAAATAACGTCTTCTAGTTTTGTGCCTAAAAAACCGCCTAAGATCAAACCTATCCCGCCGCCGATTATTGAGCCAAAGGGAGGAGCGACAGGTAAACCTAGCGCGGCTCCGCCAATCATGCCAGCAGTGGCTGGAGCACCCACCGTCACGCCACGTGCTAGACCCTCAGTGGCACTTTCTTCGGCAGTTAACTGTCTTCCTTTAACAAACGTGCGTAGAAAATCTTGAGGCGAAATACCTTTTTTCAGAAGGTCTTCGTTTTCATCCAAGCCAAGATCTTCGAGGAACGTAGTAAGAATTTCGTCTTGTGTGAGGCCCTGACCACGCATGGATTGAATCGGCAGATCGACTTTTTCGATGTTCATGTAACGCTTGACGATGTCGAGATCGTTCAAACCCGTCCCGCGTAGTTCTCGGTACGCGCCCGGTCCTTCAAAACGATTAACAATGGCTTGCACAGTTGCTTCTAAACCAACTTCTCGAACCGCAGGCGCAAAGTTTTGTTCAAAACCGACAAGCTCCGCTGCGGCTAAAGGCACCTGCGGGCCTTCTGGTTCGGGGAGCGGCCCTGTTTGAGGCTTCAAGCCCATTGCTTCCAAGTTTTGGAAAGGCTCCCGAAGGTTGCTTTGGTACGCTGCGCGAGCTTTTTCTAAGCGTTCGTTAGCCATGTTAATTCCCGAATAATATACCGGAGGCGCGGTCTACCGCGTCTTGCCCTGCGGCTTTCACGTTTCCGCTGTCGTCAGTACCCGGCATATTGATTGAGGGGCTAGCCGGACCCACGTCCGTAACCAAACCGATGCCGGTTTCTAGCGATGCTATAACATCATCATAAGCTTGCAGTAAGCGGGTAGCTTGTTTTTGCGCTTCGATCACGCCTTCCGTGTTTCCCCCACTCAGTTTCAAGTTAGACAACCGACTGTTGGCCTCTAACAAAGCGTTGTTGACCTCGCCCCGTAATACTTTAGCTGTTTTCAAAGCGGCTTCGTCAGTGTTGAGGTTGCCCGGTCTTAGCGTGTTGACTTGCGCCTGTAAAACATCGGTAACAGATTTAAGCGGTCGCCCACCCACATCGCTCAAAAAAACCTTCAAAGTCTGTGTAGCCAAGTTGTCCATCACGGCTTGCGCGTCTCGCGCAACTTCCAGACTTCTTACATAATCAGAGTTAGCAATACCCGGTAATTGTGTGATTTCCCGTAATTGTGCCGCTGCTCGTGCAGTCAAAGATGATAAATTAGTTCTAAACCCGTAAGCCTCCGAAGCATCAAAGCCTTCTGGCAACAGCCTCAACTGAGCCGCTTCTTCTAATGACGCGTTTAAATCCGATTCCAAAGTAGCTTCGGGGTTGTTGGTCAAACTAACAACTTTTGCTTTGATCTCAGGGCTAATATTAACCGGTTTTCCAGAATCCATTCTTTCCCTTAGTTGCATGGCAACTCGCACGGGAATGTTTTCTTTGAAGCTTACCCCTTGGTCCGTGACTTGCGGCTCATACCTTCGATCTATCGATATTTCAAATCTGGCGGTGTCACCTTCATTAAGTTCGCCTGTGACATATCGGGGCAAGTTTTGATCAAATCTTTGAAAAGCGCGACCTTCGGCAGTACCTGTTTCATACCCAATGGTTCGAGCATCTGGCTTAGCGTCGGTGTCGGTAGGGGCCGAGTCAACGCGTACCGCTTGGTTCAAAATGCCCGGTAGCTGACTACCTGTAATCCCTGTCTGAACTGAACCGGTTGCTGTATTTAACACAGAAAATACGTCGCGACCGTCAATATCGGTGCCAGTTTTGGCTACTTCAAACAGGCCGATGTTGACTTTATTGGCTTGTTTAAGCTGTTCAACTAAGAGTTTAGTCGTGCGGTCGTATTTTGATTCCGCCATTCGCGCAGCGGCACTGCGTTCTGCTTGATCCGTCGCAAAAGCAGACTGCAAAGCTAGCGTTTTAGCGGCTTGTTGGGACTTACGACGCTCACGGTCTAGTGTACTGATGTCACCAATCAAGCCTTCCCCAGCACTCGCTAAATTAGCGAGAAAGCCCGACCCTGCGATATTTTGGCCTTTAGCGTCTCTGCCAGAAGCAAATTGAAAACCTGCTTTGGCTAACGCTAAGGCACGATCTTTGTCACGGTCTTCTTCCGACTCTGCAATGAGATTTTCATAGACCGGCAAGTACTGGCCGTAATAGGTCTGAAACCCCGGATCGGCAGTAGCCCCGCCGCCTTCTTCAAACTTTTTTACAGCACCGCCTACCGCGAACTGCTGCGGTGGTGCCATGGGCTGTGCCATAGAAGGAGCCATCTCTGGCGCAGGTTGACCTTGAGCCATAAGAGCACCTACGCCTTGACCCATTTCTGCGCCCATGTTGGTTTCGCCAATAACGTCTTGAATAAGGCCGCCTACACCACTGTCAAGGGCACCCTCTTCGGTCATCATGATCGTAGGCTGCACCATGGCAAGGACAGATTCGGGTGTTTGAACAGCGTCTTGCTCACCCACAAACGTAGCAAGCTCTGCCACACGGTCTTGCAAAGGACGGTCGTTACCACGGATAGAATTAATTAACTCTTCCGTGTTTGCCGCCATGTCGATGCCGTCCATGGTTTCAGCAAGATAATCCAAACCAATCTTTTCGCCTTCTTCCCGCGCCATCAAAACATCTTGTGCTAACGGGTCCATGGGCGTTTCAGCAGGCATCGGAGAAGGCATTTGTTCGGGCATCATAGCCATAGCGTCGGCAGGCATCATAGCGCCAATGCCTCCGCCTTCTTGTTTCTCAATAACGCCACGCCCCATCAATATGTCTTTCTGCGTGACTTTGCCGTCACCGCTAAGATCTGGGAATTTGTTAGCGCCGCCACCGGCTGCTCGAAACAAAGGTCTTTGAATTACGCTCATTAAAAGGCCCTCGCTAGACCCGCCGCTCCCATTGCCAAGCCACCGGCTGTTTGAGCCAAGCTTGGAGAAGGCGCTGTTTGTTGAAATACGGCGCTTTGGGACGAGGGCAATGCTTTTGTCATGTCGCCTAAGAAGCCAAGCTGCGCTAAGGGCTGCTGATAAGCTGCCTGTTCTGCTGCGTACTGAGCGTTCAAGACGTTTTGTGCTTGCTGCTGACCCATGCCGCCATACTGTAGCAGACCTTGTACGTCTGCCTGACGTTGTTGTTGCGCTTGTTGACCAAGAGCCGCTTGCTGCCCACCAAGGCTACCTAGCTGACCGGCAAGTTGACCGCCTTGCATAGCAAGTCCAGCAATACCTTGACCCATCGCTCCTCGCTGTTGCGCAAGAGCCGCGAGTTGATTTACATCAGCTTGAGCTAATTGACCGTACTGCAAGCCTAGCTGACCGCCTTGTTGAGCTATGTTTGCTCGCTGCCCGGCCATCTGCGCCAGAGCCTGCTGACCCTGTAGGCCCAGCGCGCCACCGGCCTGTGCGCCTTGTTGCTGCAATTGTGCCGCAGACAGACCCAACCGGCCTTGGTTTTGAGCCGTTTGTGCGGCTTGCTGCGCCATCTGATTCTGCAACTGCTCTGTTGAGATACCCAACTGTGCGGCTTGCTGCGCTAACTGCGCTTGATTCATTTGACCAGACAAGCCTAGTTGCCCGCCTTGCAAAGCACCGGTCTGGGCCAGTTGTTCTGCACTCAACCCTAACTGCCCGGCCTGTTGAGCCGCCTGCAAAGCAGTTCCTGCGCCTTGTTGGCCTAATGAACCCGTAAGCTGCGCTGCTTGCTGTTGGCGTCCTTTAGAAGCCTCAAACGCCTGTTGCGCTTGTTGAGCCGCCTGCTGGTAACCTTGTGAGCTTAGTTGTGCCCCGGTCCGCGCTTGTTGTTCCAAGACGTTTCGACCGATCTCAGCCTCCATGAGTGCCCCTCTGGAACCCCCAAACGCGCCTGCCGCTGATTGAGCCGCACGCGCTTCGTTAACTTGCTTCTCGCCCAATCTGGCAATCTCAGCCTGCTCGGCTTCAATGACCTGTCGAGTGAAGGGGTCCATGAAAGCACCAATACCGCTAGGATCGAATTGTTCTGCACTGCCGCGTAGCTGGCTAATTCCCGAAAGTGCTGCGCCTTGTCCCATTTGACCGGCGCGACTTAGTTGTCCTTGAGCCGCTGCGGTGGATTCTCTGGCGCGTTGCGCTGCTAGTTGCTGCGCTTGCTGCGCACCGCCGACTTGACCGGCAATTCCTTGTTGCGCCTGACCAATACTGCGCATTCCTTGCCCTGCAATTTGTCCGGCCTGCTGCCCAGACCGCATTGCTTCTTGCTGGGCGCGTTGACTCGCGGGCATTGCTTGTTGTGCCGCCTGTTGACCTAATTGACCCGCACGACCTAGACCTTGCTGCGCCGCAAATACCTGACTGCCTACCCCTGCTCCGGCTCTGGCAATGTCTGTTGCAGCACCTGAAAGACCTACTAAAGCTTGATCCCTAACCTGATAAGGAGCTTGTCGCTGCGCTACCGCTAGTTGACGTGCTTGCTCTAAGCCAGAAATACCTTGCTGTTGTTGTGCCAAGGACTCTTGCAGCAACGGCATAGAAGTCCCAGAAATCATGCCTTGAGCGGCTTGATTTGCCCCAAGTGCTCCCTCTAGATACGGCTCATAGCCGCCAATCCCTTTACGAACGATGTCGCCTGCGGCTAGTTGCTCACTGGTAAGACCTGCAATGGCTTGCGCCGGGGGTGTAATGCCTTGCGCCTGAAGCTGCTGAATGTATTTTTGCGCGTCTTGGTATAGCCCAAGCTTATACGCCTCAATTTCGGGAGCTTCACGTACATACTGGGTTGTGGTTGTTACATCAGCCATTACGCTCTAGCCTCAAATTGACGCATCATTTGATACATGGTGTTCATGCCGTCTTCTCGGCTACCTTTACCTGCTCCGCGCACTGCTTTAGCCGTGAAAACAAACTCGCCATCAGAAAGCATGGCGGGAATGTCGTCAGAAGTTTCAGTGCCGGGGCCTTCGATAGGGCCGTTCATACGGGGGAAATTCATAATACCGCCGCCCTCTGCTACGTTCAAAGGGGTAGGTTGGAAAGCAGGCACGCCAAACATATTGCCCGCCGAACGAGTCACCGCGAACTGCGGCTGCTGGTAAACAAAGTCGTCGCCGTATATGCGGTATTTAGATGGATCGGCTTCAATAAGGTCCATGCCAGTAGGTATATCATCAATGTTGATGCCTTCTACCTCTTCCGGCTTGGATAAGGCGCTCAAACCCAACACGGCGGCAGCGCCGGGGCCGTACTTTCGTAACGGGCTGATTGGAATAGCGCCAGAAGCAATGTCTTTTTCAGCGATTTTACGCAGTGCGGCATCTGACATTTTTGCATAATCTGGGTTTTCTAGTCGCATTGCTTCCATCAAACGATCCACGTTCGGTTTTGGAAGAAAAATATCCCCAACCGCAGAAAAACGTTCGCCTAGTCCTACGTCTTTTCCACCAAACACCGTGCGTAAACTTTCGCCAACACCGGGCACAATAGAACCGCTTGCGTCTGTTACTCCAACAGTCCCAGCACTCGGACCGGCTCCTGTGCTGGTTTCAGCGCCCGGCTTACCGTAGGTATTCTCAACTTCCGCTCGAATCTGCTCCTCGGAGAATTGTCCTGTTCGACGTAGGGTATCTGTGTATTCAGCACGAGCAAACGCGTCAGGGTCGGTGGCTCTTAGAAGCTCTGTCTGACCTATATCCATATTGTTAGCGGTTGCCGGATCTATAGGTTGACCAAAGGCGGTATCGCTGTAGCCTAAATCACCCAAATCACCCATACCCGCTAATGCATCTGTAGCAGGCCCTGTAGCGCCTTGAGTCGCAGGCCCTGTAGCGCCTTGAGTCGCAGTTCCTGTCCCCTGACTCGTGGCGTCAACGGGGAATAATTCTATCGGACCCGGTTCTGGGCCAACAGGCACGTTGGTTCGAGTAACGGGGGCTGTTTGTGCAGGCACGTCGGCCTTAATGTCTCCACCGGGTAACGACGCATCCGCACGCCGTTGTTGTGCCGTACTCACGCCCTCTTCCACAACGACTTTTGACGGATCTTGAAGCTTATTGCCAACCATCTCCAAGCCTTTCGTCGTAACCCCCGCTATTGCGGCGCTTTTTAAGATATCGACCGGTTTACCACCAGAAAGCGTGGTGTTAATAGCCGCCTGAGTCGCCATTTGTTTGGCGCTATTTTCAGCCCAATTGAATTTGTTACCGATTTTTCCTGCGGCAAAACTGGATATGCCCCCTATCGCGGCTGCTTTTAAGCTGTCTTTTAAACTTCCGCCTGCGATTGCCGTTTGTGCGCCAGAAACAATAGCCGCCGCCATCGGAGGAGGAACGCCGATAGCTGTCAAAGCAATGGTGGCTATGACCGGCAGAACCTTTTTGACAATCTTCTTCAAGCCTTTGAACAGCTTCTTCAAAAAGAATTCAGGCTGACCGGTCACAGGGTTGATTGAGTTAAGCTCGTTACCTACAACGTAACGCTCTGGCTCAATGCCCATGATGCGCATTTCTGCAAAAAGCTTTTCTTTAAGGGCGGGATTTTGCTCGAAGACTTCCATAGGGATCACAGTCTCGCCTTCGGCGGCGTGAACCATGTATTCGTCTTCATTGCGGCCATACTCAGCCAGTTTGTCGGCTATCTTTACAACGTTTGTAATGCCTTTTGGCGGCACATCATCGTCGTCATCGGCCCAAGAGCCGGTTTCAGCCGTCAAAAAGGTGGCGATACCGCCTTCCGGTATAGGAACCTGATCCAGTTCCTCAAACTCATCGTAATTAAGTGCAGCTTGTCCCATGTCTTGAGTATACGCCTATTTTAGCTTATTAAAACTAGATCAGCCCGTCACCGCGACGACTACATCGCCATTAGTCAGTACTTGAACCGATCCTACCTTACCTTCCGCTTGCAAAGGGTTTTCTTTAGCCAAAGAGCTAGCAGAAATAACACGCCATTCCGTGCCATCAAAATACTGAAGTTGGCCTACCGAAGGGTTCCAAATCAAAGACCCCGCGTCAAACTTTAAAACGTCTCTTTCCGAAGAGGTAAACTGTGGAGTAGCGTCTGGGTCAAAAGCACCTAAACTAATCTCAAGCAATCGAACAGTACGATTAAAGGTGGCACCGTCCACCGATTGATTACCGGTGACAAAAGGCAATCTACCTTGTAGAAGCTTGCTCATCTTCGGCCATTAGGTTGTAAATCTAACCGAGTACCGCCCACTCTAAAGCCCACCCCTAAACGATCCCCCATGGCAGCGTTGTCATCAGACTCAAAGCGAACAACCGCCTGACGGCCTCTTGCTCGCGTATTAATTTTTGTCGTAGTCGAAGTAAACGAAGAAGTTAGGTCAGTGGTCAAACTCTCGCCCGGATAGTTCCTAGCTTTTAAAACAAAGTTAATCGACTGAGTATTACCGGAATTTCCCGTGAACTTGACATCAGGGATACATCTACGAATGAACTGGAACTCTTCCCCTTCGCCCAAATCAAAGTCACCGCTTTCGACAAACACGTTATCCATGGGAGCACCATCCGCATCAAAACCCGTTTCGTGTGAATAAAGGTAATTGTTCCCATCGGTGTAACCAGTGGCGCGAGGAAAGCTCTCAAGTCCCTCATCAAGCCATGCAGTTCGGGATAAGTTCCCGATAGCCCACGTCTGTTCAACGTAGTTGTAGGTGACATATTTGTCTATAGACGTAGAGTCAGCAGAGCAATAAAACCAACCAACCTCATCAAATTGTTTATTTAAAAACCCAAAAACTTGAAACGATTGACTTTCGTTCAAGTCATCAAAAACATAGGCATGTACCGAACAAGGAATCGGCTGTACCGCACCGTTATACGCATAAAAACCTTTTTTATCCATCCAGAAAACACCCGAGGGCGTGTTTACCGGTGCATTAGGCCCGATCAAGCTAACGCCTTCGTTAATTAAATTTAGACCGAAAGTCAAAGGAGGACCTAAAAATTGAAGACTGTACAACGCAACATCGGTCCATATCAGAGTTTCTTGCCGCGCTCGTAATCCGCCAATTATTTGCGACCCAACAGAACAACGCAAAGAACCCGCCGTGTTAGTCGATGTAGGAAACCACTCGGCGGGATTTTCTTGATCAGAAAACGCAACCAAAAGTGGGTCAGAAGAACCTGTTCTTGCCGTTGCACTGTCGTTGATCGGATCAGCGCCGAGAGCAATGACATGCCGATCAATATCCGATACTAAAACTTGAAGGGCGACCGTTGGCGTGAAGTTGGCACCCGACAACTCTGAAATGTTTACAGCGCGGTCTGTGCCCAAAGTCTTTGCGCTTGTGTCCCAATAGTAAATTCCACCGGCCCGCACGTTGGCAATCAAATCCTCACCAAAACTATCCATAGACCACAGTCTTAGCTGGTTCAATGAACTCAATGCGTTGGAAGAACCCCAAGTGCCAATATTCCAAGCACCCGAACCCCAACCTGTGCCAGAAACAAACACATCAAGGCCAACATTTATTTGGTAAGCCCCTACAACGGAACTACCGCCGTTCCCAGTATCGCTGCTGTTTGCAGTGACTGTCGCTCCAGATGTGTCCTTTGCTGTAATGACATATGCGGAGGTGCTAGTAATTGAGTCAATCTCGTACTCTTGATTAAGAACCGCAGCCGTTATGTTGCCGCCTAAAGAGGACGCTGCGCTGAACGTAACAAAATCACCCTTGGCGGCACCATGGGCGGCATCTGTCACATTGATAGAACTAGAGCCGTTTGTGGCCCCGAAAGTCACATCTCCAGCAGCCGTGGTAGATCGTATTGGAGTAATGTCGCTATAGCTGGCACCGGACTGTATATAAAGCTTGGTTCTTGTTCCAAGCCCCAATAGGTTTGTACCGTTCAGAGAAGTCCAACCAAGCAACTTTCGCCCAGTTCCGTTAAAAGATGCGGTCAGGTATTTCACCCAACCCCCTATCTTTTCTGGCAACCCCTTACGAAACCTCATTAGATTGCCATCAAACCACCCACCTTCTGCCGTATAGTTGGTGCCTTCTTTGTTGATACCCGGATTGAAGATAAACTTCTGCAAAGGCATTAGCGATACTCCCCCGTCCTTATCATCTCCGTTACCTCTACAGCACGGTTGCCGACTTGTTTGGCCCAAAGGCTATCCATAAACTCATCCGCAGCAATATCAAACTGCTCCCGGGACATGGCTTCTAGCGCATTAACGAACCCTCGCAGCCGCGTAATACCTAGATTGAAGCACATATCGACCATAGCATCTCGTCTAGCTTTGTTCAGCCCTCCGTACCAATAGTACGCATCTCGCAGTTCTTGGTGACAACGCTCTAAGTCGTTATGTAACAAGTAGTCAATCTCATCGGGAGATAGACCCAAGCCAGACTCTGAGATGTTTCGGCCTACGCCTATGGTTTCAAAACCCGCAGTACACAA
>WLWF01000068.1_pt1 | contig 87697 bp, 67 predicted proteins | sample 6718331 | NCBI WGS metagenome assembly WLWF01 (sample SAMN12718692, study PRJNA515312) | sponge metagenome | isolation source: marine sponge | host: Mycale hentscheli | place: New Zealand: South Island, Marlborough, Capsize Point | collected 2003-05-01 | reverse complement strand
TCCTATTACTGTAGTTACTGGATCTCCAGTAACTGGTGTACCACCATATAGTTCAGGTGCTCCCATAGAACTAATAGTTGAAAATCTATAAACACTGTACTTATTGTTAGCAGTTACACCGCCCCAATTATTATTTTTAATAAGAAGTCCAGCAGCGTCTTTACCATCTACACTGCAGCAAAATGAAACCATACGTCCATCACATAGCGAATCTTTTAACTCACCGTTTAATGCCCCTAATGATTGACTAATATTTAAATGGTTGAAAAATTGACCTAAACCACCATTACCATTCATATCAATAACACCGGCTTTAATACCACTATACATACCATTAAAGAAAGCCCAATATATTGCGCCTGTTGAATTACCTGCACCACTAGCAACACCGGCAGTTACAGAAGCAGATAAGTTGTCAGAAACTTTTATAAATGTAACTGCTTGAGGGGCAGCTCTATGAGCTCCGGTTTTATTATTTGAAGTAGTAGCTTCAGCACCTAACATAAGGCCTCCGGTAGAGTCCCATATTTGATAACCGTCTGAATAGAATAGTATATCTCCATCAGCATATACAGTTGTTGATCCTCCTGTTCCATATGTTACATTTGTGTCAGCTACTATGGTGCAACTACTATAAGGAGCATCAGCAAACCCAATAGTTCCTGGAACAAAATCCATTGCTACTGGGGTTTGAGTTGTATCTACTTTAACACTTCTTCCTGTGAATTGTTTTTCAAAATTATCTGCTGTACTCATTTATTATATTTTTTATCCTGGTTCGTTAAAACATTGAAGTTCTACCCAATGCCCACTTTCAAAAAATCCAGCTCCCGCTGCATTTGAGTTAAAAGCGGAAATGTAATATTTACCTCTTCCTGTTTGTATTGCTCCTGGGCCTCCTCCCATGAATTTTACTATATCTCCTCTATCATATGTAAGAACTGGGTCCCATTCTAAACTTCCTCTAGCTTCCCATGCTACTTTTAAATTACCACAAACACTCCATCCTCCTGGAGTTATTCCGTATATACCTGACCAACATGGAGCCCAACCATCTATAGCATCAAAACAATTTGAACCTCCAGGTTGTGGAAGAGCGTTTTGCCACCTTAAGTATAAGAATTCTCCGATATTAGCATTTGGTCTTGGGAATATTTTAACAACTTGTCCTGTAGTATAGGCTGTAGTTTCATCCCAGTATATTTTTCCATCTGTTACCCACTCATCATAACAGTCACATGGAAGAGGTGCATAACATTCTATCATCTCAATGTATGCACCTAAAAGTTTTAAATTACACATTTCGTCTTTGCATAATTTGCCTAGACGCTGTTTATCAGTTACCTCTGCTGCTTTGGTTGCAAAACAGCATTTTAATTTATTTAACCTATATATTAGGTCCTCTTGTGTAATTGGTTTAAATCCCATTAATCTTTAATTATATATGCTAAGGTTACAAACTGTGGTAATATGTTGAAAGGAACTCCCTGTGGAAAATTAAGACTATCTGCTGTACCATCTCCTGAATTACCAATCAAAGTAACATTATGAGAGTGAGCTCCACAATTAGGATCAGCATCACCTGTACAATCATTTGTCCCATCAAAAGGTCTAGCTGTAGTCCAATCTAAAGGATCCCCAGCAATTCTATTTCTACTCTGAGGTCTATCTACAGCTCCCCACCCTGGTGAACCATCTACTTCAAAAAATCCTCTCCATCTATGAGCGTGTGCACCACTAGTAGCCATTAGAGCAGTATATGATCCTATATTATGAACGTGTGCAGGTATATTACTTTTAGAAAGTGAAACTGTAGTGCTACCCCCTGCAGCTAAAATTGCACCAAAGTTTGGATCTCCAGCTCCATAAGACGCTATAAATTTTCCTGATAAATTTGGTACTCCTGGAGCACCACCATCACAAAGTGTCCACCCAAGAGGAATAGAACCTAAAGGACCAGACCACATTACAATTATACCAGAAGGTAAGAGTGCACCTTGCTGAATTACAGATTGGATTATATTTCCGGCATTAATAACTTGATTACAAGGCGTAGGTGTAGGACCAGTAGTGACTATTACATCACCCTGTACATTCCCATCAGTACCATCTGAAATATAAACATCCATAAGGGTACAACCATCTGTACCATCTGCTCCGTTTATACCATCAGTACCATTTACTCCTGGAGGTCCCTGTGGACCTTGGGGACCCTGGGGGCCCGTATCTCCTACAGGAATATCACATGAGTTTGCTTCTGCACAGGTTGTACAGTCACAAGCACAAGATTGTGGATTAACACATCCATTGTTACAATTATTACATGCCATTATTTACTCTTTTTTTATGAAGTACAAGACGCGCAAGTACCTCTATAGTTACACAACTTATTTACTTGAACAGCCATCTTTCCTGCTTTGACGGTACTGCCACATCTATAAGCATATAACATGGCTTTATAAAGAGTATAAGCTTCTAATGCATTTGACTTATCTTCACCACAAGGACAGTCATCACACATATCTAAATTTGCTAACATTTTATGGACACAACATTTAATTACACTGGTTGCAAGTGTATATTTTCTTAATGAGACTAATTTTCCCGTAGCGGTTCCATCATCGTATATAATACGATATTCTATATTATAGACACCCTGTTGTATTGTTTGTCCTGATGATCCACCCAAAAATCCCATATGTATATTAAAGGTTCCATTAGTAGCATTCGGAAGATCTCCGCCTATATCAGCCATAGAAATAACATATGTATTTCCATCTGGAGCTAAAATAATTATTTCTACATCTATTACAGATCCTAAGATAGGATTTGGGTTTCCCCATCCTGTATTATTAGCAGAAGAATATGCACCAGTTGTATCGGTAAATAAAAGACTTTTACTATCACATGCTTCAGCAACTTTGAAGTTTAACTTTATAGCCATTCATATATACTTTTTTAAATACATAGATACAGAAGGGATTTCTCCCTCCTGTATTATGTAAAATTATTAAACTGTTACGCGTTACCTCTAACGAAAGCTACTGTGATGTAGTGTACACCATTTGCAGCAGTAACTGTACCACCAGCAGTTACATGGATTGCTCCAGTAAAACTACCAGCTACAAGGTTACCCCCACCAGCTTTAACATTACCTGATGCTATTGCTCCAGTAACCCACTGAGCTGCGCCTCCTACTGCTACTCTTATAGTACCAGTACCTGCTAAAGCCGCACCATTCGTAGCAGAAGTATTTAAATAAACACCTACTACTGCTGCGTCAGCTGGAATCATTGCAGTCGATACCATAGCACCACCTGCTGTTGATCCGTCATATACTATAGCCACAGATGCTAACTCGATGTTTGCATTCATAGCTCTATTTTCTATTGCATTTGCCATTATTATATATTTTTAAAATTATTGATTTAGTTTATTACAGTGCTACGTTAGCAAAATTACCTGGGCATGAAGCCATCCAAGGATTAATTTCTGCTTCGAAAGCTGCCTGATCTCCTGCTGCTACTGGCATAGCTACTAATGTCATCTCTGGACTTAAACCATCTTTGTTAAGATTAGCTGTTGCATGTCTGTCAGAGTGTTGTATAGCATATATGTCATAAGTAGTCGCTGATACAGCATATACAGGGTAAGAAGGTACTGGGAACTTCATTAAGTTGTTCACACCATCATATCCTAAAGCTGCTCTTTCTAAATCAGAAACGTGAGCGTATGTACCAGATCCGTAACCTGGAAGAGCTACTGTTGTAAAAGTAGTAACACCACCATCAGAGAATCCACCGTCCATTACAGTTTTAAATGATACTTGCTCATAACCATCAATAACTTTGTAAGCTTGAGCTAAAGCTGTAATAGTTACACCATAAGATGTACCTAAACCTAACGCAGCCGTTGCAGTTACTAATGTACTAGCTACATCATCAGCATTAATTGCTGCAGCAAAAGCCGTTGCAATTTCTAGCTCAGTAGCTGTAGCATCTGAAGTATAGTAGAAACGTCTTACTAATTGTCTTTCTGAACCTATAACTTTATCATATGTAAATATTAATGATAATCTGTATTCTGTTGAATTTACTAAGTTGATGTTACCTACTCCACCTGGAGTAGCTCCTACTTCAACTGACTGTTGTACAGCAGCTGCAAAAGAAGTTCCGCCCCACTTAGTTACTTGTGCTCCTTGGATTTTAGCTGAGAAACGTGGAGCTACTCTCACACCATTCTCAAATACTCCTTGAACAACATAGCAGTATTCACTATTCGCGATAGTATCACCTGCATTCATGATAGTCATGTCGTTTTTTACAACAGCTATCTCCCCATCAGCTAATGAAGCTACCGTTAAAGCCGGTGTTCTTGCTACATCTTTTCCGATTAGGATTTTATAATTTTCATGTCTTGCCATTACTTTATTATTTTATAATTAATTATTTATTTTACTATTCTTGTGACATTTCTGAAACAATATGAGTCTGGAACCTTGGGCTAGCTATATTCTCTAAAGCCATTGTTACAGCGCCCGCCACTATCTCGGCATGCGTGTGTTCGGCTAATTCGCAGGAAACACCTGGTGTATTTAATATATCTAACCTAACTGGTTGTCTCACATATCTCAAAAAGTATCGGTTTATTGTAAAATTTCCGTCAGTAAGTAACTCAGCAAATCGACCATGCATTAATCTTAAAACCACATCCTTAGTAGGCTGGTTAAAAGGATCATCTACAAGTTTATTATAGTCGTCGTGCTGTATAGCATAGACCCCATTTCTTTCATCTACCCAACTGCCATTGCAGTTTTCATAACGAATTTCGCATTCTTCGTTAATGGCGAACCAATAAATGTCCGTACCCAATGTGCCATCAGGTAATTCAAAAAGAATACCATTAGGTTTAGTTGGGGTTTGCGTTGCAGATGGAATTAATGTTACCTCTGTTACTACCTTTCTCAAATCATCCGTTCTCTTCTGAGTTAACTCAAAAGTTTCATTTTTCGGATCATGTGAATAACGTTGTTTTACAAAACGATCCTGTGACCTATTAAGCCACAAATCGATTTCTTCAGGTTCAAAATTGGGGTAGTTAAGACTATCAGTCTTATCTAACCCCACTTTGAATTCTATATGCATTTCTGCTAATGTCATTATTTTTTACTTGCTTTAAGTTTAGACTTTAACGATAATACAATGTCCTGATTTTTTGGATCTTTTAGGTATAAACACGCAGCCTCTAAGTCGTGGCCTATCGCACTATCACCAAACATATAATGTCCGCCTCTAATACGTAATGCATTTATAGCTACTAGATCTTCAATTAGTACTCTTATTTTAAAGTCAGGCATAGCCATAGTCTCATTAAATAGCGCTGGATCCTTATCTAAAATATCTGCAAGTGTATTTTCAATTAATGTATCAGAAGCATTAGCTGCTTTTTTACCCATTAATTTTAATACATTTCGCATTTCAGCTGAGGTCATACTATTAAATTGTTTATATGCTTTACGCTTTTCTTTAATCTTTAAATTATCTTTCTTAGCATCTTGTTCTGCATCATATATTACATACTCTGCTTTAGGCCAAGAGTTTAATTCATTTACTGAATTAGCTACACGGTTACTAGCCATTAAAATTTTATAATCTATAAAATCTCGTGGTCTATCTAATATTAAGGGTTTATCCTTATCATTAAGAATTACTGTATAGTCTCTCCAATACTCGGAATACTTTCCAAGAGTACCCGGCTTCATTTGCAATTTTAGTTCAAGATCCTTTTCTTCCTTTTCTGTAAGACCGGTTTCATAGCCTCCTCTTCCGAGAGAAGCTATGACCGTATCTTTACATTTAGGGAATCTGCTGAATCCTGACCAAGATTGTCTTTCCAAAGCCTTTAAAATTACTTTTCCTTTCATGTTTAATATTTAAATTATTTACTAGTTACTCGCTACTTTCGTACAGATTAACTCGCCACATGCCATAGGATTTTTAATCATGATTCCACACTCAGTTAACATGTGTACTGAATAACCGTCAAGATTATCAGAACGCATAGTGTTAACAGATTTAGCTGTATTTCCAAATGGATCTACAGAACCTGCAGTGTGCCACATCATATCCTTAGAATCTTTTTTATGAACAGCTTGGATGTTTGATTCTCCACCTGCCATACCAAAGTCAAGGAATGTGAATCTGTAAGACTCAATAGGTCTTCCAGTATCTGCATGTAATTGTCTGTTAATAACTGTGTTATCATATAATGGTAAATGCTTAAGAGTAATCTTAGTACCATTTAATCCTAGATAAGTTTTGAATTGTCCACCTAGAGACAAGTTTTGCCCGCTACCAGTAATGAATGTTGAATCTACAAGAGTCCAATTTGAAGCTGCAGTTTTCATAGCTCTGTCGAATTCTGCGAATCCATACTCACCTGTAAATGCAACAAACTCTCTAGAAGACTCAGGCATCACATTATAAGAAAGATCAATTAAGAAATCTCTGATAATACCTTCTGATAAATCAGAATAGTAACGTCTGTTTGCTGGAGCAATTTGCTCTCTAATTCCAGCACCTTCGTAAACTGGAAGACCGTTGTTACCTAACATATCTGTAATTCCATTAGAATTAGCAGAGAATGTAGAGTACCAGTATGATCTTTCAATCTCTCTGTACCACTGAGCCATTGCTTCCCATTCAGCGTATCTTGTCCACACTGTAGTTTTCTTACCTGGGTTAGCTGGGTCAGCTAGTTGTATAACAAGAGCATCAGTTGCTGCTGATCTTGTTACTGTATAAGACTTACGTAAAGTCGATAAATGATTTCTCATTTTAAATGGAGCACTAAATGTAGTGTTACCACCAGTAGAGAATTCAGGAACTGTAGTGTACTCTTTCGAGAACTCAGAACCAGAATCAATCAATAGTGGATCCATAAATTTAGCTGGGTCTGGACTAGTTAGTTTTAACGTGTAAATCCAGTCTGAGCCATCAAAATATGGGTCTTCCATTACTCTTACTCTGTAAGATCTGTCATCCGCAACCAATACTTCTTGGTTAGCGAACCATTTTTCTCCGAACTTAACTCGGAAAGTTGTTCTATTTAAACCTGGTGTTATTCCACCATCGCCTAAATTTCCAGTCACTGGAACTGCCTTCTCGTCATCTCCTTGTAAATGCCAGTCATACTCTCTGTTACCGATTTCATTAGATCTACCCATTCCACTTGTTAAATACTGGATAGGGTTAGAACCTTGCATACCGAAGATACGAGTAACCAATGTACTCATTACTTCAGGCTCAGTTAAATATGCTGACGAAAGGTGATTTTGTTGGGTCAATCCCGAATGCCATTTTGTTTTGTAAAGTTGCAATCCGTTTATAGCCATTCACTTTTTCTTTTTTAGTTATTAAATTATTTTACTTATTAAGCGCGTTTGCAAACAAGCTAAAATCAATATCACTATTGGTTGCTTTAGTACGTGTTTTACTTTTCAGTTTACGAGTAGATACACCACTCGCACGTTCTAAGCTAGCTCTCAATGATGAAGTCGCTTTAGTTCTAGCCTTCTTCTCAACTTGTTTAAAATCGAACTTGTTATAATATAGCCAAGCCATCTTTAACTGAGAATCTTTATCAGCTTCAGAATCTGAAACTAATCGAGTTTTCCCCGTCTTTCTATCTACCTTAGTTATATAGTTATAGAAATCCTTTTTTGATTTTTTATTGATAGCAAATCCAGCGATTTCATCTCTTGATTCAATATCGTCTTTTAGACTAGACAAGAAAGTTTGATACTCTTCTTTCTTTGTCTCTTCTGCTTTTTCTTGATCTGCTAATAATGTAGCACGATCTTTTACTTGTAAGTCTTTTAATTTAGCTAAAGCACGTTTAGCTTTTTTAGCAATAAGTCCTCCGTCTGTAAAGTCTTTTACATCTTCCATTATCTCTTCATTGCTATATCCTTCTTTACGCATCAATTCAGCTACTAGTTGCTTTTGAAGATTTTCTTTTCCATCAATCATCTTAACATCTATTTTACTAAAATCTACATCGCTTGTAGCTTTTACAAACTTAGAAGGATCTCCACCTTTTTCTATATAAGTTAAAAACTCTTTAGCTAAAGGTTCTAAATCTTCTTTATATTTTTCTACTCCTTTTGTAATTTCATTCTGGATAACTTTTGCAAACCCTTCTTCAGTGTCTTCAAATTCCTCAGAATCAAAATCAACAATACCTTCTTCTTTTAAGAAATTAGCAACAACTCCAATCTGAGAAACTTCGTCCTCACTTGATTCTTCTGCTTCTAATTCTTCTTCTGTTACCTCACCTTCAGGTATTTCTTTTTTATATTGGATCTCTAAATTATCCGCAGATAATTCTTCTTTAGGAGATTCTTCTTTCTCCTCTTCTTTTTTATCATCCATATTTTCTGGAGCATCAGATTCATCTTCCAACTTATTACCTGGAGTTAAATCTACTATTCCTGTATCTGATCCTAATTTATCGAGGTCATCAGATGGTACCTCTGTTACTTCTTTTACTTCTATATTTTCAGCAGGCATTATATCAGCTGCTAAATTTTTAAATCCATCTAGTGAATTTTCGTTCGTTTCTGTTGACATAGTTTATTTTTTTAAGAATTTACAAAAATATATTTAATTAATTACATAAAAAAACCTTTTGAAAGGAAAAAATAAATTTTTTATTGTTTATTATAGCGTTTTATCAATATCTATACTCTAGATTTTTATTTTTATATCTATCAAAACCATAATTTACATTATGCCATTTAGATGTTACCTGCCCACGCTTGTTTTTATATGAAGTTGAATAATCTTTTTTATATGTAACTCTATCCATATTCCATAAAACATACATCTTAGTTTCTTTGTTCATTTTCTTATACCAAGTCTCCCATCCTGCCTTTTTATCTTTAGCAGATAACTTTTTCCAAAACTTATCAAAGTTACCTGGTCCCATATTATAAGCAGCAAAGGTTCTAGCTTTTCTTTCTTCTTTAGTTGTAGCTGATTTTACATTTTCTCTATCTTCATATATGTAATCCATGTAACGTCTTTGTGCTAATGATTGAGCAGCTACATCTGTTATCTTAGCTGTTTCTGGAATCCATCCTTTTTCTTTTGCCCATTTAAAAGTACTTGGTAAAAATTGTGCTATACCCATAGCGCCTTTAGGAGATACTTTAGAATTATCTCCTGTAGATTCTTTATAGATTTGAGCTGTAAATTCAGCATCAGTAAAATAAGGATTAGTATAAGAATTTAATTGCTTATTTACTAAATCTTGATTTATTGCATTATATGTTTTATTACCCCATATACCATCATTAGCAATATCAAAACCATCTGTAATAACTAGATCTTGAGTCCCTTTAATAAATTCAGAATCTTCAGATTTTTCTCTATACTGCTTTATATCTGCCCACCCACTTTTATTTAAAAGAAACTTTATTTTTTCTGGGGTTTGTACCGTTACAGTTCCAGAGTCTGGATCTATCGGAGTCCATGTTGGGCTATCTGTAGGCATCATGTTTATTTCTGGGGTATTCATTTTTAATGAATCTAATTCGTCTGTGCCCCCACCATATTCTTTTAGATATAATCGACCTTTTCTCTGTTCAAGAAACTCTCCATATTTTTGTTGAAATTCTGTTTGGCTACCACTCCACACTGTTCTTCCAGGTTTATCTTTCAGTCTAATTAATACTTTACCATCTTCTCCTGTTGGGTAAGTGTGAGTTCCTGTACCTTGTTTTTCTATTGTAAAATACTCAGTGTTATTTTTTGTTAATTCAAATGGAGGTAATTTTTTTAATTCTTCTTTTAAATCAGAGTTTGGGATTTGCTCTATTGATCTATCTGCTAGTTTTATAATTTTTTCTTTTTTTCTTTTCTTTTCCGTTTTAACAGTAGGAGCTGTAGGAACTCCTTCTTTATAAGTCCAGCCCTGACCACGAACATATTCATAACCATCAGTTTTAATTGCACCCTCAGAAGCTGCTTGTTCAAACGTAAATCCAACTGGATCATCTAACCATTTAGGCCCAGCTTCAGTATAATGTAAATACTTACCGTTCTTTTTAGTTCCTTCAGGTTGGTAGTCTTTTGAAGTAGAGCTTTTACCTTTTGTTCCTTTTAAATTTAATTGATATGTCTCTATAATAGGAGTAGGCATTTGTCTTTCATTTCCATCTTCATCTAAAGGATCTATGTCTCCTCCAAATTCATAAAACTTTATTTCTGTTTCACCTGGCATTCTATATACATAATCCCCACCTGGAGCAGGAGCTTCACTACCTCCCATTTGTACACCAGGAACATATTGTGGATTATGTGGACTGATTATAGTTCCTTTTGTTAGATGAGTCATCCCCATACCAGTAATATCTTCTCTACCTCCAGTCCAATCTCCTCCCATAGAATATCTTCTTTCTACTTTTTTAGAAGCATTTTTATAGGACATGTCCCTTAAATATTCATCATAGAATCTACCCATTAGTTGGCTTATTATTTGCGGCTTTACGTTTTATAGCTTCTTCTGCTTTATTAGATCTTTTCTTTTCTTGTAACTCTTCTTTCTTCAGACCTAATTCACTTTGCATTTTTTCTCTGTCTATTTGTACCTTAGCCTGTTCCGCAGCTTGTTTAGCCCCGTCTTCTGCTTCTTTACGATCTACGTATCCATCATTATTCTCATCTGCATCAATCATTTTAGCTTCTGCATTTATTCGAGCTACTTCAATTCTTGTTTGATTATCCATTGTAGTTCGTTGATCCTCTCTATCCTCTTTCATCATTTCAAATTGCTGCTTAGCTTGTTCAACTTGTTGTGCTGATTTTGCTTCAGCCTGCTGATTTTCTTGAGCTTTTTGTTCAGCCTTAGCCTGTGAAGCTTCTAGTTCTTTTTTAACTTTAACTATTGAATCAGAGTTTAATATTTTAGCAACATCAGAGAATGATACAACTCCTGCCTGTAATGCAGATTGAGCTAGTCCTTTGAGTGTTTCTAAAGCTTTATCATCTTTAGCTGAGTTAGAAACAAATACTCCATAACTAGAATTAGTAAATCCATCTGCTTCAATATTTAAAAAAGTTCTTTGCATATCGTCTCCAATATACTGTATCTTTTTTCCATTTCTATAACTCATTTTAGCCACATCTACTAGTGCGCTTAATACTCTTTTCTTACATTCATTATGATTATAAAACCAATATTCTGTAATATGAGAAGATTGCGTAACAGCTCTTTCAGTATTTCCAACTAATTCTGATGAAGTTACCTGACCTTGTCTTTGTCTACTTACTCCAGAAAGTTCTCCGAGTTCAGTTTTAATTTGGTCTAATAGTTGTACATGAGTATTTATATAATTACCCATAGAAAGATCTACACTTTGGAATTGATTAAAAGGTGCTTGATCTCTAGATCTATTACCTTCTTCCCTAGAATTAATAAACATTACTCCCATAGATTCTAAGTAGTACATCCATTTAGAAACATCCCATCCTTCAGAAGAAGGTATTTGAGATATATCCATTAATGCAACTTTACCTTTAGATTTAGCAATAGCTAATTCAGTTCTATAATAAATAATATTATATAAGTATTGGAAAGGTTTCATACGATCTATTAAAGAAATAGATTCTGAATTCCTTTCATTATAAATATATCCTACATATCCTGACTTTACATCACTAGGATTATTCATATCTCTACGTTGATTTTTCTTCGGCTGGATATTAACATAAATATCTTCTGCTATTTTAGTACCTTCCCAATATTCATTTACCCAATACCATTTTAATTCTACACCATCAAAAAACCAAACATCTCCTTTCTTTTCTGCATACTCAGGTATTTCAAAAATTTCATCTACTATATCTTGTTGTTCTGTTCCTGCTTCATCAGTATAAGTAACTAAACCAATCTTTCTCATAGATTTCCATTCAACCTGTATTACTCTTATCATACCATCTCGTCTATAAGATCTAATAGCTGCAGGATCAAAAGTTCCATTTCCTACTGTATCTAATACTCTATCTACATTAACAATATTAAATTCACTATAAGGATAGTTAACTCCTCCTTGATCTGTTCCTCTATTTGTTCCGCTCTCTAATCTGTCTAAATCTTTAGGTGTTAATGACTGATAATATTCATCCATAACAGTAGATAAGGTTAACCATCTTTCTTCAATTACTGCTTGAGACTCTTCAATGTATGGAGAATCAGGATCTAGTATTACTCGAATATCTAATGGATTACATACTCTTACTGTAGGATTTCCTGAAATATCTCCTACCCAATAAATTTCTTCTCCAGCTATAAGCGCGTCTTTAAACCCCTGATTAAACTTAACTTCTAAGTCATCTTCTCTCACGAGATATTCTAAAATACGTTGTGCTACTGTTTCTCGTATATCTTGATAATCATAATTAATATACTTTTCAATTTCAGCAGGAGTTTTTGGTTTAGACATTGCTGCCTTTTCTGGATCTGTTTCTGCAAGCTGTTGTTGTTCTTGCATCTGAGCTTCTTGTTCTTGAGGAGGTACTACAACAGAATATAAAAATTCCATTAACATATCTTTCTTCATAGCCTCAAGTCTAGATATAGCATCTGGATCATGAGAAACTACTTTAAAATTAAATGGTCTTTTTATTTCTTCTCCCATGAGTAATTGTAACTTAGGAGAGATAATATCATAGTGTTGCATTTTAGCTGGGAACTCAGCTTCATTTACACCAAAAGGATTTAGAACATACTGAAAATCTCCCTGGTCTAACTTTCCATTATATAGATCATAGTTAACTTGTTTTCTATAACGAGAAGATCTACCATTGTATTCCATCTCACTATATGTAATTTTTTCTAACTCATCTATACAAGTTTGTCCCCACTTTTTCCCTTTAGCACTCCTAGACAGTTTTTGTCTTGGCAAGTCTGCTAATACATATGCTCCGTTATTTTCCATTAAGTACTCTTTTTCAACCTACAAAAATATATAATTTATTTTAATAATCCACTAGTTTACCATACTTTTCTTTTTTTAAAGTGGTTTGTACGCCAAAATTTATCATTTTGCCCATAATCAAACTGACTCTCAAGGTCTATATGATAGTTTTCATGGCTATGTAAAATACACAACATAAATGCTATCGCCCTATCAAAGTTCCCCTGTTTATCATAAGCAATTAATTCTTTTAGTAACGGAATAGATAAAATAGAATGTAGGTTTAGTTTATCCCCTTCATCTGTATCCGCTCTTTTTTCTAACAACCAATCTCTTAAATAAATTTCAGCTTGTATTTTAATAGGCTCACTCATGTGTACCCCATAGCCTCTACTTACAGTAGATCGATTTACAATATCTTTTAATATACTTGGTTGAGATTTTAATAAATCTAAACATTTCTTTTGCTCAAAGTATATCTTCAAACCTTTTAAGTTATTCTCATACAAGGTTTGCGCATTATAATATGTAAGAAGTTTTCTTATATTCTCATAATATTCTTTTGCGGTTTCTGGTCTTCCTGTGTATTCTGCTACAGGTAGGTTATATGTTTTATCAAACTTCTGGAAAGTTTTATATATAAACGTACTTCCAAGAGAGCTTGTTGTAGAACTGTCTTGATCATAAGGGTCAGTCCCTCCTATATATAATCCAAATGGGATTGCATCTGAATTTTTATCATGGTAAGGATGCTCCCAAATAACAATACATCCTGTTTTATCTTCATTAGGTTTTAATGGGAATTTATTAATAGGCTTAAGTTCATTATTAGGCATCCACTTTACTTTATCTTTTTCCCAGTAAAGTTCTCCAACCATTGCCATATCTTGAGCTTTCTTTGTAGTTTCAATTTCTGCTAACCATGAATTAAGCTCGATAGTTGGAAATATATTCCCGCTTGTTTTTAAGAATGCTTCCCTAGGTGTTTTAGGAGATTGTGTAATATATTTTTCCCATGTAGATCTTGAATCTGTAGTTTTTAAAATCTGACGTTCTTGATCTAAAAATGTTTCAGCTGCCTCTCTATTTGAATTACCTTGATCATCAACCATATTAACAACTTCTCCATCTGGCATTGTAACCTTTCCAGGCTTATACCACATATCATCAATAAAGAATCCTGCATTAGTTCCTGCTCCTCCATCATCCCAAATATTCTCATAAGGTCTTAACCAATACTTTTCTGGGTTATAAAACATCTCTGCAAAATCATTAGATCCTCCATCCATGTCACCCCCTGTCCCAAATATTAGTGGCATACCAATCATAACATTACCATCTCTAAATACTGGTGCTGTTACCATATACGCATTTATAAGATTAGGAAATTTTCCAGCCTCCTCGAATAACATTAAATCTGCTGTTTTACCAATAGCTGCCGAGAAGTTATCCTTAAATGTTAATGTGAATATTTCGCTATTATATCCATTCCACACTTCCTGTCCATCTACTACTTCTTTAAATCTAGCTTTAACAAAATCTCTTCTGTCTGGATTTCTACGCTTTGCCCACGCAGTATGTTTGTTAATAAAGTTTAACATTTCAAATGCCATACTCATAGTTGCATTAGAATATTCATTTAAATATGCACCAATTATACTTGTAGAATCTCTGAAAAAATTATATTGATATACACATAATGCACCATTCTTATATGAGAATCCTTTTCGTCGAGCTTTAGCTACAATAATACCTTGACCATTTTCTCTAGCAATTTCACATTCCATAAAATAGTAATAATCCATATCTAAAAAAGAAGGGAATGTTAACACTTTCCTTTCTATTTTTCCTTGCTTAACTGTTGCTTTTATTTGTGTAAAATTTAAATAAAAATAATGGGCACCTGTAATTCTGACTCCACCTACTTCAAATCCTTCCATACATCTTTTTGTCTGCTCTTCCCAATATTCTCTATAAGCATAAGTACCTGCAGGCGAGTTAGTATAATAACCATTTTTTATAAATGATTTTGCTTCACAAGAAAACTCTCGTGTATTAACAAACTCGGGTACTATTTGAAAATGATTCATATTATTTTAATCTATATATTGCAGAAAAAGAATTACCTAATGGTGTTCTTACCATTAGCTTGTATCCAGGAGATAAGAAAATATCATCATCAGTAAACTCTAAAGATGATCCGTTTAAAAGTAAAATATCTTTACAGATAAAGAATTGTTCAGCAGTAGGAGCTCTAGCTTCTAAATATATATCTAAATTTAATGGTACAGTTAAAATATTAGTTATTCTTAGAAATCTAATATCTTTACCATCAAAAGGAATTTCATATTCACCACTAGGACCTTCTTGATTATATAGTCTATTAACTCTTGTACTTTCTCTTGCTGTATTGTATTGTGGCATTATTTTATTATTTTATGTATATGTTTGATCTACATTCGTTCTTAAATTTAGTACATTTACTAGTGTATATTCAACTTGAAAATACATAGTGGGTTGATTAGAAGCACCTATAACAGAAGGAGTAGCTAACAATAAAGGTTTATTAGCTATCGGACCAAACGGTGTACCATAAGGGTTATTACTTTCTGCATTTATTGTTACTTGATACCACCAAAGATTAGGGTTTGTAGAAATAATTACTTGTCTTGGAACTCCCCCAATAAACCTAGAAGTATTTGCTCCTGCGGTTGCTAGCCACCCAAATTGTATAGGATAGTTACCAGCACTCCAACCTGTTCCTGTATTAGTAGTTGTTTTGTTTATAAATATATTTCTAATATACATTATTTGGTTTGATCCTGGTGTAGGTGTAAGAGCTAAACCATTTGCAAACCCAGTACCTGTAGGCCATCCACCCTGTTCTATTTTTGTTGTATAGATGCCACTTGCTTGTACAATTTTACCATTAGCACCAAAACCTGCTGTAGCCTTAAGTAAATTTTCTGAACCAGACATTCCTAAAAAATTACCAGCTGAGGTATAAGCTCCCATCTTTACATATTGAGCTCCTACACCTCCTGCTACAAATAAATTTTGTTCTGTAGTTACTCCACAATTAATTTCATTTCTTGCTCTAAATGTACCATTAACATCAAATGCTGATCCTGGAGTTTGTGTTCTAAAACCAACATTTCTATTTACAGTATCTAAATATAACGTTTCTTGACTTGTAGCATCAGAACCCATTTTTATAACACTTCCAGTATCTGTAATTTCAGAATCACCTAATGTTGTTGCATTTGTCCACTTAGCAACAGTATCCCCTGTTCCAGTTCCTTGTACAGTTCCAGCAGCCATAGGAGTAGTACCTAATTTACCATCAGATTCTACAACAACTACATCTGTAGAAGTAGACGTATCTAGTTTCTTTAAATATACATACCATCTAAAAGTAGCTATCCACTCAAATAAATATTCTCCTATTCTTTTCATAATCTTGGTCCGCAATCTGGAGATAATCCTCCGGTTCTTGTTTCATGCTTTTCTGTATGCATATATTTAGTTTTTCCAAATTCATCTTTATATGCTACAGTTAACTTTCTTCTATTTTTTCTATGAGTTACAAAGCTAACATGAATCCAATTAGGATTATTATCATCTCCAAATTCCCATATCATTTGATCAAAAAGAAGATTATTTTTTATATAGTGATACATCTCAGCATTTGTTTTGTGCCCAAATGTATCATCAATATCCATTGCCTGACCTTTCATATGCTGTGAAGTTTTAGATCCTCCAATAGCAGTATTTAATTTTTTACCTCTAAAAAAACTATTAATTTTTATTGGTCCTCCTACCCATTCTCTTAAAGGTTCAAATACATTCTCTGCAATTTCCATCATACATTTTAACTGATCTGGCCCAGGAGTATTATCTATTCCTCTTCGCAATGCTGTTCTACTATAGATGCCTTCTTTATAACTTACATGATCACTTATTTTTGTCATTTTAGCAGCATTTAGTTCCACACCATCCGAGTTGGATTTTATTTCCTGTAATTTTACAGACTCCTTTACAGACTGCTTCTTTAACTTTTGTAAGAGTACTTTTAATTTTTTCATGAGTGCCATCACACCATCCTTCCAAATTACTTGTTTGTCCACATTCACATTTTTTCATTATTATTATTTTTTAATTTATACATTATATACCCCAACATAGGAGTACCCATCAATAGTGTTAATAAACTAGGATGTGGTTCCCCACATAATCCTAGTGCGTGTCTTAAAAATTCCCACATATTTATTTTTTTGCAAATTTTTCTAATCCTGCAATTCCAAAACATCCTAATACTAGGACAAGGAATGAGTCATAAACAAATTCATTAATTACTAAATCTTTTCCTATCCAACCTGTAAGCAGGTCAGCCAACATGATTAAAACCATAATACAAAAAGCAATAAAACCTACTATTGTTTTTTCGTTCCAATCATTATTATTTTTAAATATTTCTATAAATTTACTCATTATTTTATATTTTATATTATTGTTCCTAGCAAATACATAACAACCATGACAGCAATATATATACCTAAAATCTTCCAACCTAATACCTCTTGTTCTTTATTGTTGTGATTCATTTTTTAACTTTGTTAATTCAGCACACTTTTCATATTCTTCTGTTTCAATAAAGTATTCAATCATTGCATCATAATCAGGTTTTTCTTTTTCAATATTAAAAGGTAAACATACTTCATCTGCAAGATCCATTAAATTTTCAAATGTAAACTTACCAGTTAATATAGCATATGCATTTCGCATAGCTTCATCTAATATTTCTGAATCATATCTCTCTTTCGGCATATTGTATTTTCTTTTTAACACTGCTTATCATTTTTTCTAGGTATCTGGAAAACATTTCGGAAGGCATCCATTCTAATGTTAGGATCGCTTTACCGTGGTAGAACAATACATTTCCATATACATCTATTGTTTCTTCTCCTCCTACTTTTCGGGTTAATAGTTTTTTATTATCCTTAGCAGGTCTAAACCCATAGTGCTCTACTAATTGTTTTCTTGTAATTGCCATATCATTTTTTGTTTCTTATATATTCTAAAATTATATCTATTTTCTTTTTTATTTCTTCCATATTGTCGGCATTCTTTTCGTGATGTTTAGAGAAAGTATTTTTAACTTCTCTAATACTAAAAAAGAAAAAATTATATAAAGCATATAAAGCTCCTAGTAATAATACTAGTGGTAATCCATAACCTTCTATTAATTGTAAAATATTTTCCATTATTAATTATTTTTACATCCTTCAATTTTTGCTAACTCTTTTTCTAGTTCAACTATACGATCATCATTCTCATTAATGATCTTAATTTTTTTTTCTAATCTTTTTTCTAACACGAGTATATCTTCTCCAAGTTGTACAATTTGACTATATGCTATACCCATACTAAAAATAACTCCCATTATCCATATTATATTACCTATGCTTATAGTAAAATCTTTTTTCATTAATTAGCTATTTTTGGCCATCTATTATCAGGACAATCAGATGTTTTCCATCCTGCTTTAACTGATAATACACAACCACACTTTGTACAAGTTCCTTCAGATCTAAACGGACATCTTTCACAAATTCCTAGTCTAGCTGCCATTTGATCTTTAGTTACCTTACTCATTCCATCAGCTACGTGATTAGCTAAAGCCTCTCCTAAATTTAAAGCCTTAGTAAATAAAGAAGGTGATTTTTGCTGTTTATTTTTTTCCTTCTCGGCTTTCTCCCTTTCCTGATTTTCTTTTGTGTGTGGAAAAGGTTTGCCCGCATTTATTTGAGGAGGAACTGCTTCGTATCCTAATTTACTATTTACTAAAGACGAATAAGTTTTGTTACTCGTTGCTGGTTTTTTATTTTTATTACATCCACATCCCATAATTTCTTATTTTTTATTTAACGCTCAAACATTCCTATCTCACCTCCACCCCGGACACGAGAATCTGTTTTAACTTCTTTTTTAATTCTTGTTTCTAATTTATCTAAACTATCTACAATGGTTCCTACTTTCTCTAAATTATATGCTACATCTTTAGCAGTATAAACAGGTTTACCATTATCATCCATTCTAAGAAAATCTATATTCTCAAAATATCCAGCTAATTTATCTGATGCTCCTTTAGCTGCTCTCATGAGTCTCATTGTGTGAGTCTCTTGGAGTTCTCTATATGTCTTCATAGCTAATAAAATTTCTGGAGTTTCTTTCCATTTTTTATCACCTATAAAATCTGCTACTACTACTTCCCTTTTTTTATTTGCAGGATACACTGCATAAGGGCTATTATAATCACACATAAAATATATGTATGATATTGCTTGTGTAGCTTTTTCTTTTCCTTTTGTCTTATCCCCTTTCCATATTTTATGAAAACATGGTAAAGCTATTGAATCCGGGTTAAGTACTATATTTCCATTTTTTAAATCAAATAATGACATATCTTTTTCTTTTAATAATTTCCATTATCTCCACACTCTTCACAATTTTGCGCGCCTTCACACGGACAATCAGGATCTGGTTCAGGATCTGGGTCTGGTGGTGGCGGAGGCGGTGGTGAACAACAAGTAGCACTGTAATTTGGATCACCTGTAATACAATTAAGTGGTGGATTTCCTAGAACCTGTCCGCTAATATTCATATCTGGATAACTATTCCCTCCTCCTGAAAAATTAGTTATTTCACATGTGTAGTTGCCCACAGCGTGTCCCCAAGATTCCCAACATATTAAACTAAATGAAGTAACAGCAGCAGGAGGATTACCTGTTCCGAATGTAATAATAGATGTACCTGCTACACCATCTTTAACTCCACTAGTTACAATATTTCCACCCCCATCTTTTACAGTCCAAGTAAATGTAGAATTATTACCACTATTACATGCGCCTATGGCTAGAATTTCCCATCCTATTTTTCCGTCTGAATTATTACCTGTACAATTTCCACTTGCATTCTGGCAATTCTGGCAGAACTGACTATTACAAGAAGACCCTTGGAAAGTACAAGAAACTCCAGCAGCCCAACCTCCACAACCATTTAGATTCATACATGAATGTGCCGTGGTACCTATATAACCATAATGCCCCGAACTTGGATTTACGGATGGAATATTAGGATCCGCCGCTAGTGCAGCTACTAAGGAATGAATATCATCAGTATTTGAGCCCGCATATCCTGCAATTATCATATCATTCATGAAATCTTGCCATTTCTGCCAAGAATATCCATTCCACTGAGAATAAGGAGACGCTGGTGGTATACCGTTTAAACCAAATTTCGCTAGAACCACCATAGAATTTCCTCCATTTGTATTTTCACAAAAAGTAGTTTGTCCTGGTAAATTTATACACCCCATCCATTTTACCTTTTGGACATTGGTAGTCTGTAATCCGTTTGCTGAATTTGATATATAACATAATGCTTGAAGATATGATGCTATTCCTGGACACTCTGCAGTTCCACCACAAATACCCGGACTAGATGGAAGACCACCTCCTGGACAGTTACCAACACTACACGCATCATCACAATGATAACATGTGTCAGAAAAATCAACTAGACCATCAGTACAAGTCCAGTCTGGAAGAGGAGATTGACCAGGGGGCCAATTTAGTCCAAAAGGAGGATCTTGAGGATTTGGATTTGCTGCTACCCATTCATCATATGTATATTCTATTACTTCACCTGTACCACCTATATGTTCTCTATATGCTATTGCCTTAGAAGCTTTCTCATTAGCTCTCCTTGTTTTTCTAGCCTCTTGAGCTTTTGTCTGATCTATACCACTTGCTGTAGTGTCTACATGATCAGGTATATGATTAGTTGGAGTATATTCACTAGTTGTACCAAATACCGCATTCCATTCAGATGTAGTATATCCTTTTATTTTAACTGCATTTAACCCCATACCATTTAGTGCAAGATCATCAGGATTCTCTTCCCTATTAAAAGGATCTAATATAGATCCCTGAGCTGCGCTATCTAGATTAGTATGCTTGTAAGTACCATTTAATAGAATAATATCCAAAAACGCTTGAGCTTTGGATATAGATTCTTGCGTATCCATCTCTATAGAGCCTACCCCCGGTATTTCAATTAAATTTGCCATTAAGCGAATGCAAAGCCACTTTGTTTTATTCCATCATCTAATCCTATAACATTACCAAATGCAGGAACTGGGGTATAAGGCCCCATAACTAAACCTACATTAATAGCTTCTATTTCTTTTTTACGAGACTCTGCTGCTGATTGATATGCTCTTGCCCCTTTCTCATCTCTTGCAAGAATTGCTGCTTCTAGCTGTTGTAATAATTGGGCCTGCTCTGTCTCTAGCTCTGCTACTATTCCTATTGATTGTCCTGTTTGTGGCATTACTCTGTATTTTTATTTATTATATATAATCTTTTAGGTTTTACCTTAAATACGCCAAAGTGATGTAATCTTACTTTAGCGCATTTACCTTCCGCAATTTTATCTTGAACAAATTTAAATTGCGATTTAACTATACTCTCTACCACATAGGGTGGTAAATCATATTCATTTGCTAGTTGTTGAATTAAATCCTTTTCATCGTTCATATCCTACTTACATCTTCTATAAAAAACTGCATCTCCGCCGGCCACATCACATGATTCAATATTCATTTCATATCTCATAGAATATCTAAAATCAAATGCTATACTTGTAGCAGGAGGCGTGCCTATAACACCTGTATCTAACCATGGTACTCCTTTCCAAACAATATTATTTAGCGTTATTAGTGCTGCTGAAGTAGACATCATCATAACATAATCACCAGCTGGTAAAGTGTCTCCTTTACGTACAAGCACTGCGCCACACCCACAACCTGGATCTGATGAATTGGTTTGTTTATTTATTGCAGATATTAGTTTACTATTATTCGTTATTGCCATTATTCTTTATTTATTAAATTAGTAGCGGGTGAAGGAATCGAACCTCCGTTTATGGCTAATGAAACCATCGAGTTTACCATTACTCTAACCCGCGATATTTTTAAAGTGAGTTGTATCTGGTGCTATAAGCCCGTTATCATCCCACTTATCTCTGTTTACAAAAAATTCCGCGAAATCAAACTGATCTTTCCACGGTTCTCTATTTTTAAGCCCCAATCCTGAAACTGCTGTGTATAATCTACCTGCTAATGCCCCAGAAGGATCATATATCTCCCATAATCTTCTAGGGGTACCATCACGCAATTCTTTCATGTAATGTATTGAAAGACCATGTCTATTTACATAATCTCTTGCTATATCTTCGTTAACTACAGAAGACGATACCTGAAAGTTATTACACGCATGTGGTATTATCTCCTCAATTTTATTTTCTTCATCTGCCATTCACTTATGTTTTAGCTATAGTTATAACACTATATCTCTTAATTCAGATGCAAAGATATATAAAAATAATCTATAAAATATAATTTTTTATAAAAAATATTTTTTAAGAGGTATTCAGAGATGCAGACCATTATTGAAAACTCCCCCCGGTCAACAAAGAAGATTGAATCCCCCCACGTCGAAATTTATTTAGATCTATCACCTTTTCTGAAGATAGATATGGAGAATACAATTTCACCTATCACTACTTCACAGACTGTTTCTACACCTGTTACAACACAGGTGAAGTACACTAGTGTTGATGGACCTTATACTCGTAAAAGAGATGGTGCATCAATCATGTACCTGAGACAGGATGAGACTGTAAGGTTCGACCCTGAGACGGGAGAGATGTTCGATGACAGTAAGTCTAGAATGTTACTCTATACTCCGGAGAGAATGGAACAGTGCAAGGAGATACTATCCACTATAGGATACATCTACCGTACTGTTACAGTGAAGTAGTGGGAACTAACTATCCAGCCAGATAGAGTTCAGAAGTCATCATACACTTCTTTAATCAGTATGATACACCACTCATCCCTTGACTAAGTAACTACGACTAAATTTGGATGAGTGGTTTTCTTTTTTTTTATTTAGATCCAAGACCTTTACTTAACTTTGGTAGGTTAAGGACTAACTGAGTATTAAAACAATCTCCTTGAAACATAGGATACGAAGAGTCCTTCTTCTTACCATAAGAACTAGTGTTGAGTATGTGTGTGTGAGACACAGTAAGGACAGTATTACGACCTCTGAGTAAATGTAAGAGTTTACTGTCTTTATTTTTTTATTTAAATCTATGACCTTTACTAAAGTGTGGTATGTGTGTGTATCATTCGTCTACTTGTATCTCGAATTATATTCCTATTCGTGTGTAAAACAACTCAACACTTAAAGAACTAAACGATTTAACGAAAATAAGAGTACTCTTAGACACTGTATACTCATACACCTACCATTTTAACTAACATTTTAATCATTGTTATTACAGTATATTACTATATATATAGCCAAAGTTGTGATAACACCAAAACCGAAGAGTACAATGTGTAAACCGTACAAAAGAAACAATGGATCAAAACAGAGTAAAACAATTCGTAGCAAACTTACCAGAAAATGAATGTGCAGCTATCTCTTTAACTCGTATTAAAGACGACAAGAAAACAGGTGCAAAAACATTTCAAATAGAGTTTGGACAGAAATTAACTGATACAAAAGTATCAACAGCTTCAGGTACTAATTTTGTACAACTAGCACAAGCGTCTAACCCTTCATTCTCTCCTTCTTCAGGTTGTAGAAGACATTGGTTAAACTTTATGGAGCCTGAGTTAAAACAGTATTTCCCTAATCTTGATATGAATGCAGTAAGTCAATTACCTATCAGAACAAGTTCAAGTGCAGGACCAGGAATATTTATCGGAGAAACTAGTCCGAGTATTACACATAATGGATTACAAAAGTATTACAGAATATGTGTGAACGAGGTGTTTGAATCAGATGCCAACGATTATGAACTCAATAACATTGAGAAAGAGGCAAAGAAAGCAGGTGCAACAGGTAGATTCATCAAAGGTATGAACCCTGAAACAAATGCAGTAGAACATGTGTTCAGTAGAACATTATTGAAAGCTGCAACAAGAAATGAAGACGGTACATATACTAACGAGAACGGGTGGAAACACAACGAAATCGCAGAGTATGTGGCTGCTGATAATCCTTATCAAGATGGTGTTGTTGTCAACACTGAAACAGGAGAAATAACAGATGCTGTTACATCTCTCCCTTCATTATCTTAATGATTAAACTGGCTGGAATATGAACTTGAGAGTGTGTGATGCACTCTCTTGTTCTTCCTTTTTCTTAACAATAAAAATATATAATCAAATGAAATCAATTTTAAAACACTTAGTAGATACATTATTTGTATCACTATTATACATCGGAGTAATAGTATTTCCATTATTTGTACTGTTAAATATCTTAGGTCCGTGTGACCTTGGTAATGGAATAACAAACTTAGTAGCTATCTTATTTGCAGTAATATTTACTATTGCGTGTAGATTAGCTATTAGAGAGGCAAGAATTAACCATAATCGTGGTGATAGATTCTTGTTCGACAAATAGAAACAACATAACAAAGTTAACTGAATAGAAACGTAATCTCATTCAGACAAGTAGGTTTGATCACCTACTTGTTCTTTGTATCCGTATTTTTAATCGGAAGAATTGGAGCCAAAGGCTACATTTACTAATCAGGAACGGTTAGCCAATATTTATATTGGGTATGTAAAGTTGGTCACGGATTACTCTTGAATAAGAGTCCATTCTACGCATCTATAAAATTACTTTGATAGAGGCATGAATGAGTAATGTATTGATTGTAATTCGAATCCTCCGCACCTCTTTTGATTGAATCTGTATGAGTCAGTAATAGTATTGCTTGGAGCCTAGGGCTTAGAGTTGACGCTATTACTAGACTTATGCTTAAAATAAATGTTTAATTTAAAATAATAGAATAAAATGGTAATAGATAATCATATAATATTATATTTGCTGATGTTTGTTTTTGGTGTAGTTGTGGGTATTTATATTATGACTCAAGTAGAAGCTGAGCAGAACGATAAATTAATGACTAACATCCTTGAAATGGACGATAACATTCAGACATATAAGGAAGAAGTAGATAAGCTAATTGTAGCTAAAAGAAATGTTGAGATAGAGCTCAAGTTATATAAAATAAAGGATGAACAGCTTAAAGAAGTGGGCAAATTCCTTGAATCATGAGTAAATATCAACATATAATCGATGAAATTTCACCTAAAAAGTGTGAAACAGTAACAAAACCAAGATCTAATTGGCGTGAAAAGGTTTATCCACCGCCAACAATCTGGGTTAGTGAAGAAACAGTAAAAAAAGAAAGAAAGTATGGCAAAAGAAAGCAAAAAAAAGAAAGAAAACAAGTGGAAAAGCTATGGTGTCCCCATTGCGGAACCATTATCAGGAAATAAGGACTCTGCATTCTTTGATATTGACCTAGATCCTCAGCGTAAAGAGGATGAATCTTATGAAGACTATAAGATAAGACAAAAACAGGTTAAAAAAAGAATAAAAATTCATCTAAGGGGTAAGAAAGTTAACTAATTTAGTTATCTTTGCTACCCTTTTGGAAACTCAACACTACTCAAAATACAATGTATTATAGAGTAGGCAATGTTGGAATGTGCTTCAAAGAGAGAGTAACCATGGTGCTCGAAACAGAATTCTGTTTTTAGGTTCGACTCCTAGCTACTCTGTAATACATTTATAAACATAATAAAATAGAATAAAAATGGAAGTATCTAATCAGATATTGAGCGACATCGTCGTCTTTAATAAATACGCCAAGTTCCTACCCTCACTAGGTAGGAGAGAAACATTTAGTGAAATATGTAATCGTTATGGAGATATGATGATTGCTAAACATCCTCACATGGAAAAGGATATAAAAGAAGCCATGAAAGCAGTAAAAGAAAGAAAATTATTACCTTCGATGAGGGCTATGCAATTCGCGGGAGTTGCTATAACTAAGTCAGAATCAAGGATTTATAACTGTGCGTATTTACCAATAGATGACTATAGAGCATTCTCTGAGATCATGTTCCTTTTACTAGGAGGAACAGGTGTTGGATACTCTGTACAATTCAAACACGTAAGAAATTTACCAGAAATAGTTAAACCTATGAAAACCCAAAAATATGTAATTGGGGATTCAATAGAAGGTTGGGCTGATTCTGTACGACATCTAATCGGAAGCTATCTGGGGATTAGGAAGACGAAGCCAGTTTTTGACTTCTCTGACATTCGTCCGAAAGGGTCCCGATTAGTAACAGCTGGTGGTAAAGCACCAGGACCTGAGCCACTTAAAGTGTGCTTATTTCATTTAGAAACATTATTAAACAGAAAAGAAACAGGAAGTTCTCTTACTCCCCTGGAGGTGCACGATATGGTATGTTATATTGCCGACGCAGTGCTTGCAGGAGGTATTAGGAGAGCAGCATTGATCTCATTATTCTCAATGGATGATGAAGAGATGCTAACAAGTAAATATGGAAATTGGTGGGAGCTTAATCCTCAACGAGGAAGGGCTAACAACAGTGCAGTAATTCGTAGACACCGCATCACTAAAGTTGAATTCAATAGGTTTTGGAAAAAAGTTAAAGAATCTAACGCTGGTGAGCCAGGTATGTATTTCACTAATAATAGTGATTATGGTACAAACCCTTGCTGTGAAATTGCTCTAAAACCATTTCAATTTTGTAATCTAACCGAGGTTAACGTTTCAAATATTGAGTCACAAGAAGATTTATCGAATCGTGTTAAACTAGCATCATTACTGGGTACTCTACAGGCTAGTTTCACGGATTTCCATTATCTTCGACCAATATGGAGAACAACAACTGAGAATGACGCCTTAATTGGTGTCGGGATGACAGGAATAGGAAGTGGTACAATTTTGAAGTATGATTTAGAATCAGCAGCGAAAGTTGCAAATGAAGCTAATGAACACTATGCAAAATTATTAGGAGTGAATAAAGCATCGAGGGTAACTACTATCAAACCTTCAGGTACTACGAGTTGTGTATTAGGGACATCTTCAGGGATCCATGCATGGCATAACGACTATTATATTAGACGTATGCAATGTACAAAGGATGAGGATTTATATAAGTATTTGGCCAAAGCTCATCCTGAGTTGGTAGCTGATATGAAATTAATACCAAACTCTGCAGTGATTGAGATCCCTCAAAAGGCTCCTGCTAATTCCATTTTACGACATAAAGAAACAGCCCTTGAATTACTTGAAAGGATTAAACTATTTAATCTTAATTGGGTAAGACAGGGACATCGTTCAGGTGATAATACTAACAATGTATCAGCTACTGTATCCATTAAAGAAGAAGAATGGAAAGAAGTAGGTGAGTGGATGTGGGCTAACAGAGACACATTCAACGGTTTAAGTATACTACCATACGATGGAGGATCATATACTCAAGCACCATTCGAAAACATATCAAAATCAAAATACTATTCAATGATTAATTCATTGAAAGCTATTGACTTACGTAAAATCAAAGAATTAGATGATAATACGACGAGGAGCCAAGAAATAGCATGTGCAGGCGGGTCTTGTGAAATAGTATAAGCATAAAAAATCAGACTACAGGCATAGTTATTAATTTAAAACGATATTTTATGTTACAAATAATAGTAATTGGACTAACCATAGGACTTTGTTGTCTCGCATGGGCAGTCCTATTTGGAAATGAAGAATAATGGGACATATGAACTGGATTTCAACCTTGACTGCTGACGACATTCAAGTAATGAAAGTAAAAACGCAATTCTTAACTGATAGTGATAATGTAATTTTTCAAGATCAGAAGTATACCGTCTCTTATTTAAAAGCAGTAATTAAAGTCTGGGAAACTAATATAATTGACCCAGAATTATTAGATAATGTATAATTAAAAATGAATAGATATGATAAAGTTAATCTGCGCGCACAAGAGTATAGACTCTATGTTCGAGTGTGCAACAATGGATGAAGCTGTAAATTATCTATCTGATCAAACTGTACTTGGCGTCGATACTGAAACATCAGGCAAATGCTTTACCTCTAAAAAGGTAGTGATGTTTCAGATCGGTACTAAGGACGTTCAATACGTTATTGATACAAGATATATTGGTATTGAACCTCTTATTCCAATTCTGGAAAATCCTAATATTGTGAAGATATTTCACAACATTAAATTTGATTATAAGTTTCTGAAAGCGCAGTGGGGTACGGATATTAAAAATCCATACGACACTATGTTAGCTGAAGGTGTGATTAATTGTGGTAAACTTAAAGTAGGTTACTCACTTAATGCACTGACACAGAGATACTTAGATAAAGAATTGAACAAAGAAGTTCGTAACAAGTTTGTAGGACTAGATGGTAAACCTTTCAACACCGAACAGATATTATATGGTGCTGAAGACGTTGAACATTTATTGGACATTAGATTATTACAATTAGCAAAGATTAAAGAACTAGACCTTGAGAAGGTTCTGCACTTAGAAAATAATGCAGCTTTAGCTTTTGCTGATATAGAATTTAACGGACTATGTTTTGATTCAGAGGCATGGCTAGCAATAGCTGATGACACTGAAGAAATCGTAAAAGTTATGGAAAGTGATTTAGATGAAATGATATATGCATTAAACCTCAACAAGTTTATAAAAAGATCATTTCAAACTGACATGTTTATTGAACCCGAAGAGATTCGTAAAATAGACATTAAGTGGTCAAGTCCTACACAAGTATTACAAGTATTTAAAGAGTATGGTTTAGATATAGAAAAAGTTAATGCTTTTGAACTATCACGTCATAAAAATAAAGCTTTCGTTACCAAGTACTTACGTTACAAAGAAAAACAAAAGGTTGTCTCAACCTATGGTAAATCTTTTCTTAAATATGTAATGAAGGATGGTAAGGTTAGAACTAGTTTCTGGCAAATACTAAATACTGGTCGTGTATCAAGCGGTATGAAATCAGATAATAAACCTAACATGCAGAATATACCTGCGGATAATAAATTCAGAAATTGTTTTAAAGCAAGAGATGGATACTCATTAGTTTCCGTGGACTATTCAGGTCAAGAGTTAGGAATTATAGCTTCGGGGTCTAAGGACCCTGTATGGATGAAAGCACGTAAAGAGGAGGCAGATCTCCACAGTATATGTGCTGACATGGTATTTAAAGATAAATGGCGTCAAGCTGACGCTGATGAGAAGAAAAAGCTTAGAACTATGATTAAGACTATTAACTTTGGTCTTGCTTATGGTATGAGTAAATTCAAATTATCAGATACTCTACAAATATCAGTCGATGAAGCTGAAGCATTAATTAAACAGTATTTTACAGAGTTTCCTAAAATTGGAGGCTTTTTAAATATACTAGGTGATTATGGTAAGCAACATGGACATATCAGAACATTTAAACCTTATAGAAGGATTAGATGGTTTGAGAACTGGCGCAATAACATGAGTCCTAAGAAAGATTTTAAGGAACTCGGTGCTATTGAGCGTGCAAGTAAAAATACACCAATACAAGGTACGGGAGCTGATATGATTAAACTAGCAATGGTTAAGATAAGAGATCATATCAATGAAACTCAGTTTCCTGCACACATAGTTACACAAGTTCACGATGAAATAGGCGTGGAAGTGCGTGATGATGTAGCAGAAGAGTGGGCAAGTATACAATGTAAACTAATGAGAGAAGCAGGTGAAACCATTATACCTGATTTTCCAATGGGTGTAGATTATACAATAACAAAAGAATGGAGTAAATAAACTATTAAAGATGAAAGCTAACGATGTTAAAGACAAAGTCCAACGGGACGGTCTAAACAAGTGGTGGTCTCGCTTTAAAGGTAAAGGGACCCTCCAATATGCTACAGGTGTAGGTAAAACTAGATGTGGTGTATTAGCGGCTGCTTTAATAGCTAAACGAGTAGGTATGGATTGTAAAATCTTAGTCTTAACTCCAACACAAACTATTAGAGACAGGTCGTGGAAAGAAGAATTTAAAAAATGGGATGAAGAGTTATTATTTGAATCATGTGTAAAAACTGTATGTATACAGACAGCATATAAATATGTTGGACAACATTATGATTTAGTAATAGCTGATGAGATACATAATTATATATCTCCTGAATATTTTAACTTCTTTGCAAACAACCATAGTCCAAGAGTATTAGGACTAAGTGCTTATATAGATCCGGTTAAACTTAGATTACTAACCGCTGTAGCACCCATCTGTGCAAGGGTGAGTACTGCAGAGGCTAGTGAATTAGGATTAATCAGTGAATATAAGATTTACAACGTACCACTAAAATTATCAGGAGCTGAAAAGAAATCATATACTCATGCAAACAACAACTTTAATCGGTTGTTTACTTTGTTTGATAAAGATTTAAAGCTTATGTATGCATGCATGAAACCAGCTACATACAATAAGTTCCTGCAACAGAAGGGTATGACCATTGATGATGAGAATAAAACATTCCCTTATCAATGTAACGCTGCAATGGCTAAACGTAAGAAGTTATTATATAATGCTTCTGCTAAAGTTAGTGCAGTTCAACAACTATGTGATATGTATCCTGAACGGAAAACAATCATTTTTTCTCAAACAATAGATTTTGCTGACAAAGTTACAGAAGAGTTAGGTGATACTTGTGTGAGTTTTCATAGTAAGATTGGTAAGAAAGCAAGAACTGCTAACTTAGACAAACTTATAGATAACAGAACTAAAGTAACACGGATCTCTACTGCTAAAGCTTTGAACGAGGGCATGAATGTCCCGGATATTTCAATGGCTATTATAGCCAGTGGAACCAGTAAAGTTAAAGACTTAATTCAACGAATCGGTAGAACCGTTAGATGGGAAGAAGGTAAGCAGGCGCTTATTTTTCATCTATATATTGAAGGTAGTCAAGAAGAGAAGTGGGTGAATTCCGCGCAAGATGGTCATAGTGTTGAGTTAATGAGACTAGAGCAGAGCTGAAGCTATTAAAATTCAGATAACTTTGCCAGCGCTGAACTGCTCTAGGCCTCATTATATAAGATATTTGCAACCAGTTCAGTTGCAGAGCGGGGACACATAAAATTGTGCGCTATAGTGTCCAGAGCAGTCTCGTAGCAAGTTAGTGGTTTTTCATGCTACGCAGGCAGTCTCCTTTAACTTAATTATTAACCTAAATCAAATGCTATGTCATACGATAACTGGAAACTCATGTCACCTGACGATGAGGGACCCTATTTAGTAAGTCCATGCTGTGGGGCAGAATACACAGAGAAAGATTTTATCACAGAGATGGGAGAAAAATATTATTGTAATGAATGTGATCATTTGTTTAAATATCCTGAAGAAGATTATGAAGTAGCTGCGCGTAGAGCGGAAGATGCTGCAGAAGATCGGATGGATGAAGAACGACTTGGAATATGAAGACAATACTAGAAGCAAAACAATATCTAAGAGATAACTTTAAAACGGGAGCTACGTGCCCGTGTTGTAATAAATATGTAAAAGCATATAAACGTAAATTAAATTCAGGTATAGCTCGAGCATTGATTATTATGTATAAACTTGGAGCAGTTAATAAGAAATATATACATGTACAAAATGAATTTGCTAAACTTAAACTAAGAGCAACAACTATGGATTATGCATATGCAGAAAAATGGTCGTTAATTGAAGACGGTGATGAACTAGGTACTTGGACTTTAACAGATAAAGGTGTTGATTTTGTTAATAATAGAACTGTTTTACCTGATTATTGTTTAGTATATAATGGTAATGTTTATGGCTGGAGTAAAAAGCTAATAAATATTGATACTGCTTTAAGTATTAAATATGATTATGATGAAATGATGGACATAGGAATATACCCATTATGAAAGTAAAGAAAGTTAAGCGAAAGTCTATGATAATAAGACCTTCGGGAAGATCAACAGATTTTATTAGCCCTTCATTTGGTTATGGTTGTTTATATAACTGTTCTTATTGTTATATGAAACGTCATCAACCTGAAGGATTATCTATTGCTGTAAATGAACATGATATACTAACTGCTATTAACAATCATGCATTTTTTACACCGGTAGAAAAGCCTAATCAGACTCATCCTACTCTGACTAGTTATGATATTAGTTGTAACGAAGACTTTGCTCTTCATGCTAAACATCATAACTGGAAAAGAATATTTGAGTTCTTCAGAGATCATCCTGTGGCTATGGGTAGCTTTGCTACTAAATATGTAAACCCTATGTTGTTAGAGTTTAATCCTCTAAACAAAATACGGATTAGATTTAGTTTAATGCCACAGCATATGTCTGACTTACACGAACCTCATACTACTAAAATAATTGATAGAATAAAAGCTATTAATACATTTATAGATGCGGGGTACGATGTGCATGTTAATTTTAGTCCAGTTATATTATATAAAAACTGGAAACAAGATTATACAGATTTATTCAATATGCTTAATGATTATGTAGAACATAAAGATTGCGTCCTTGCGGAAGTTATCTTTCTAACTCATAATGAATCTAAGCATATAAAGAATATGGAGAATCATCCTGAGACTGAGAAACATCTATGGGTACCTAAATTACAAGAAGCTAAAACTTCACAGTATGGTGGTACAAACTATAGATATAAATTAGGACTTAAGAGAAATTATATTAACCAATTTGTAGAACTCCACAATAGTATAGTACCGTGGAATACAATTAGATACATATTTTAATTATGGCATATAAAGAAGATTCATATGAAAAAGCTTTGAGAATATACGGCTCACAAGCTGAAAAACAAGTCATTGAAGATGTATTCTTTGATGATGATGGGTATGGTTATGTAACGACGCAAGTCATTGGTAATCATACAATTACAACGTATAAAAAGAAGAAAAAACCCGAGAAAAAAGTAGTCTATAAGCTATAATTTTCTTATATTTGTTAACTTTTAAAAGCCTGCCTATGAATGTAGAAATTAACGTTCCTGGACTCATAAATAATAAATTAACCGCATCTCAGTATGTTATGCTAGTTTTATTATTTGAAGATAACACGGAACTATTTGTAAATTACGTAAATCTGTATGGATTTGCACAAAAGGAAATACAAGGCTTAGTAGATCAAGGATATATATTATCTTGTGACCCTGAGAATCCTTTAACTTGTATAACAATAGCAAGAGATAAAGTAAGAGAACTCATAGGTATAGAGGAGTCTTACTTTACTGAGCTATTTAATACGTACCCATTAAAAGTATCTAATGGTAGTTCGTTAAGAGTATTGCGCCCGTCTAGTTTATCTGCAAAAGCAGCTGTTGTTTGTAAAGAAAAGTATGATAGATTTGTTAAAGGTAATCTTATTAAACATAAACATGTTTTAGATTGTCTTAATAAAGAATTACAAATAAGAAAACGAGGTGGTAATATGCAATATATGCATGCATTGGAAACTTATATAAATAAGAATGCCTGGGATGCATATGAAGGCTTGTTAGATACACACACAACTATCAAACAAGCAGAATCTAAGTACGGACAAGATTTAATTTAAATTATGGAAAATAAGAAAATAAGTCTATACTATAAAAGTATAGCAAAAGCAACACATGATGCTGTTCAATATATCGATCAGCGTCGTCAAGGACTTATAAAGTCTTTAAGAACTCCATGGTCTAAGTATAATCATGTGAGTATGGACGGAATAGAGTGGAACACTATACATACTATAGCGGGTATGTCTGGTAGTGGTAAAACTGCTATTATAAATCAATTAGAAACAGAATTATTTAAATTAAATCCTGATGAAAACTTTGCTGTACTTTCATTTAACTTCGAGATGCTAGCGCGTCAGTTAGTTAGTAGAAAGCTATCAAATGAGTTAAATATGACCACAAGACAATTACATAGTGGTATTGATGGATTTAGTTTATATGATAATGAATTCTATAAAGTTTTAGCTGCTCAAAAAGAGTTTAATAAATTACCTATTTACTATGTAGAAATGCCTGGTACTGTGGAAATGATTAAAAATACTATTGAGAAGTTTATAAGTGAGGACTTTAATAAAGATAGAGGTATAATGATTATGTTAGATCATACTATATTAGTCCGTGGTAAGCAAGGTGAGATGGAACGTTTAGTTCTTGTCGAGCTTATGATTATGGCTAATGCATTAAAGAAGCAACATAAAATCTCATTTGTATTCTTAAGTCAGTTAAATAGAGAAATCGAATCTGCTGATAGAGTAACAGAACCATCTCAACAATTTCCTAAGAAAAAAGATCTTTTTGGTGGTGATTCTGTGTTTATGTTTTCGGATTTAGTGATGGTCTCTATGAACCCTGAGCAGTTAGGTATGGATACATATGGAGCTAAAGCGTGGCCTACAGCTGGTGCTTTATTCTGGCACTTTATTAAAGTAAGAGAAGGTCAGCCTTGTATTGCTAAAATGAAAAATGAACTTAAGTATAACCGTGTAATTGATTTCCCAAAAGAAGTTAATTACCAATTAAAAATAGAAGATGGCAAATAAAATATATAATACGACGACATCAACCTATGATTTAAAACTTGAGACAGAGTTTCCTGAACCGGATGCATATGAAACATCTGTTATGGAACTGTTAGATCTAGCTAGAAGTATAGAAGAGGCTAAAAGGCCTGGATATACTTTAGATAGTCCTGATGTATTAGCTAACTTTAAAAAAGCAGGTGAAATGACTGGATGTACTCCTATGCAAGCATGGGGAGCGTACTTCTATAAGCATGTAGCAGCTATTTTAAGTTATGCTAAAGATGAGGATATAGAACAAGCAGAACCATTGTCAGGTAGATTTGCAGATGCAATAAACTATCTTAAGTTAGGCTATCATATGGTAAAAGAAAGTAAAATAGAACAAGAAATTAATAACCAACAAAAATTACCTTTTTAATATGGCAAATTTAGTAATTATTTGTGGAAAGTCTGGATCAGGCAAGTCCACAAGCGGGAGCAATCTCGACCCAAAATCAACCTTATGGTTAAACTGTGACCAAAAATCACTACCTATTAAAGGATGGAAAAAGAACTATAGTAAAGAAAATAAAAACTATGCGACTGCTTCTAGCCTTGTAGATATTGTAAATACGTTAAAAGTTATACCAGAAAAGGCCAAGCACATTAAAACTATTGTGATAGACACCATTAATCGCGTTATGACCGATAAAGTAATGGGAGAACGTCACATTAAAGGTTTTGAAAAATGGGCTAGTTTATCAGGTGGTATATATGACATTTTCACAGTCATAAACCAAACTATACCTGATGATGTTGATGTATTTGTATTAGCACATTCCGATGAGGGATATACTGATATGGGTGCTCAATATCGAAAAGTGATGACAGCTGGAAAACAGTTAGACAAGATAGTTTTAGAATCTATGTCGAGTGTGGTTTTGTTTACCCACATTGAATCAGATGGTAAAGGTAAGAATGAATATTTCTTCCAAACACAAACAGATGGTGTGTCGACTGCAAAGTCACCTGCTGGGATGTTTGAAGATTACCAAATCCCAAATGATTTACAAATGGTGAAGGACACCATGGACAAGTATTATAATGAGTAATTAATTAATTAAAAAAATCGAAAATTATGAGTATGTATCAAATTAACCAGAAGGTTAAATCGGAAGGGTCGTCAACCAAAGTATTTCCATTAGGAATTAGTGAAAATGCTGAAATGACAAATGTAAGTATGGAAACTGCTTCTAACGGAAATAGTTTCTTAAAGTTTTCTTTCACAGCACCAGACGGTTCTGCATTAAGTCATTTAGAATGGCCTATCGATGTAAACAATGAGGGATGGGAAAAGAAAGCACAGTCTCAAATGAAAAGAGTTAAGCATATTATGACTAAATTCTTAACAGAAGACAAGGCTGTTGTAAATGCACAAGACTTTGAAGGCTTTTGCCAGCAAGTAATTGCATTATTAGGAAATACATATGTAGGTAAGAAATTAAGAGTTAAGACTGTTTACAGTTACAACAATTATGTTTCTATTCCTAAGTATGTTCCATTCTTAGAAGATATGAGTGTTGAGAAAACTAAGCTTAATATCACAAACTTTGATAAAATGGAAAAGGATGAAGCTGAAAATCCTTCTTCTTTAACATCTACTGCGCCATCTAATGGTGCTGTAACGGAGCCTGCTAGTTCTGATTTACCTTTCTAGGTAAGTTAAACTGTTAGATATAGGGGAGTGTAATGCTCCCCTTATCTATTTACAATGGAATCCCCTTACAAGATAACACTTTCTTTAACTAAGGATCATATTTTAGATAAGATTAGCCAATATCAATTATTTAGCTATTATTTAGGATGTGACTTTAAGTCTGGAGTTGTAATGAATAGTCCGCTCCGACAAGATGATAAACCAAGTTTTTCCATCTTTACTGATCGTAAAGGTACTCTGAGATTTAAAGATTTCGGTAATGGAGATACTGGTGATGCATTTACATTTATTCAAACACTATTTGGATGTGATTTTTATTCTGCGTTAGTTAGAATAAATGAAGATTTCAAATTAGACTTAATGTATAATAAGAAAAATGTTACAATAAAGCCGTATGATGGATTTGTTACGGCAATCAAAGAATTAAAGTTTGATGCAAAAAAGACTATAGGTGTAAAAACTCAGTCTTTAAATTTTATAGATAAACATTACTGGGAACAATATGGTATAACAGAAAAAGTACTTAAATATTATAATGTATTTTCATGTAAATGTGTATTTATAGGAGAGAATGTAGTAGGCTATTATAAAAATAATGATCCAATATATGGATATTTATTCTATAAAGATAGTGTATATACATGGAAAATTTACCGTCCATTGTCCCTTACGGGTCATAAATGGATGAGTAACACTAATCGAACTATCTTCCAAGGCTGGGATCAACTGCCTGAACGAGGAGAGTTCATTATTATAACGAAGTCACTAAAAGATGTAATGGTTTTAAGAACCCTTGGATTTATTAGTGCTGCGTTGCAGAATGAGATTACTAGTATCAAAGATACTGTAGCCCGAGAGTTATATGAAAGATTTAATAAAGTATATATATTAAATGATTTCGATTTAACCGGTGTTAAAGGCGCTAATAATTTAAGAAAGAAATATGGATTTACTCCTATTTTCTTACAAAGTTTTAGTACTAGAAACAATGGCTTTAAAGATATTTCTGATTATAGGAAAGATCATACTGCTGAACAAAGTAAAAACAAAATAAATAAATTAATAATATGAAATTAGAACGCGAACATGTAGTCGATGAATTAATCGGCGATGTTAAAACCAATAAATTTAAAATTGGTGAAGATTCGATGGGTATCATAATAGACTCATTGATTAATCTATATTCTGATCCTATTGGTTCTATTGTTAGAGAGGTAACATCTAATTGTTATGACGCACATCGAGAGAAAGATCTTAAGATAGAAAAAGTCATACCGTTAGGGGATGAAGATGATCCTAAATGGTTTCATCCAGCTTCCAAAAAACCACAAATAGAATTTCAGGAAGAGAATATATTGTTAGGTGTAGGTAATGCCTTCTTATTCCGTGACTTCGGTGTCGGATTAAGTAAAAAACGTGTAGAAGAGATTTATACTTTATTTGGTAATTCAACCAAAAGAGATAATAATCATCAAATTGGTGGTTTCGGTATTGGTGCTAAATCACCTTTCTCGTACACTGACACTTTTTATATAATAAGTAACCATAACGGTAAAAAGTTTAGTTATATGTTATATAGAGGTAATGATGCATTTCACATGGATCTTCTTAAAGAAGGAGAAACAACTGAATTGAATTCTACTGAAGTAATTATACCCTTAGATGAAGTTATGTCTTATAGAGATATTAAGAGATTTGCAAAAGCAATTAACAATCAATTAATGTACTTTACAGGCTTAGAATTTATCAATATATCAGAAGGGACTGGTAGAGAGGTGCAACTAGCAGCTCTAGACTATGAAGATGATGATATAGCTATTGAATTAAAGCAACAACATGATAGTGATTTAAGTGAAATTCATTTAATGGTTGGTAGAGTTCGTTATCCTCTTAATACGTCACAAATTGAGAGTAATGTTTTATGGGAGTCTGAAAGAATTCCTTGTGCTATTAAATTTAATGTAGGTGAATTAGATTTAGTTCCCAGTAGAGAAGCAATTCGATACACGGATAAAACTAAAAATGCTATAAAAGACAAGGTTTTAAAGATACAGAGAAACTTAAAAGCTGATTGTGAACATGAATTATCAACTTCTGATAATATGATTACCTGGTTAAAACAGGCTTCTGCGTTAAAAGCTAATGCGGGATATTCATATAGAAGAGATTATGGTTCTATTTTCGCTGTAAAGTCTTATATGGCAAAACTTAGTAATAAAAATCTAGAATGTACATTACATGATGTTAAGCTTTCTGGCTCATTATTAAATGATGATCATAGAAACCATTGTCTATTTACAGGTTTTACTGTAAATAAAGTAACAAGACAGCTTAATGGTAATTATGTAGGTGGTTATAAACTTAATAAAACTAGCCCAAACATACAGGATTTTATAGATCTTCCTATTTTATTTCAACAACAGATAGATACTACAGATACTGAATCAGAAGAAACTCGTAAAGTGTTTTTAAAGAGTAAGGATCTATATCTAACAAGTAAAGAAGATTTTTCTAGAGGTTTTATACAAATTAGAAGACTTCATGCTTTAACTGAAAAAGAAATTACTAAAGGATTAGAACATTTATTTCAAGTTGAACACCGTGAAAGGGAAGATATTGTAAAAGACTTTGAAGGTATGTCAACATTATTAAGTCATGTTCAAATGATAGACTATGATAATATTGATATGTCTGAAGCTACTGACTTTGATCAAGAAACTGTAGGTAACTATGAGTCAGAAGCACAAAGACGTAAAAGATTGGGTAAAGCTTTTATGAGACGTGTTTACTTTAAAGATAAATGGGGTAAACGTGATAAAATTGCATTTAGTAATAGTGAATATTTTATTTCTGATTTAGAAGAATATGTTAAGAATGGTGGTATATGTATATGGGGTAATTCAGCAGACGAACGTCTATTGAAAAATGTAGCTGCTGTATGTGCGCAGGCAAAACTATATCCAGATATGTCTGGTTATGGAAAAAGCTCTTTAGATATAGATAGCTTTCCTGTTGTAATACTTAAAGTAGCTGCTACTCTTAATAAAAACTTAACTAATCTTATAAATATTAAAGACCTATTCAAAATGAAACATAGAATTCTTATTAACTGGCATACAGCTAAATTAACTAGAGAGTCTACAGATGATTTATATTTCTTTTCATGCTTTGAAAAACTTAATGCTGATTTACACTATAAGTGGAAAAAGCTAAAAGAAAATCATGAAACTAACTATGATCATTTTAGATATTTAAATAGAGAAGAACAAGACGAAATGGGTAAACTTTGTGTTGAGAATGATTGTACTAATCATTCAATGATACAAGATATGAGGGAATTACAATTATATGCTAAAGATTTAGATTTACTTAAGCATTTAGAATTTGCTCAAAATGATTCTAGTTCCCATAGAGACATACCTTCTAAAGAAGCGTTTCTAGCTATTAGAGAATATCTAAGATTTAAAAGTAAAGCTGTTGTAAAATTCAAAAAACAAAAAAAGAAAGAGGTGGAAGAGCCTCAAAGTAATTAATTAATTAATATATTTGCAAATATGACAAATTCGTATTTAGTCTGTAAAATCGGTAAAGATGATGTTCAAGTTATTATCGATGGACTACCAAAAAGTATCTCTAAACAATTTAAAGAAGCTGATCAAGTAATAGCGCTTGCTAGAAGCTTTAATGTATCAAGAGATCAAGATGAACGTAACGCTATACTGGAGAAAGTGAAAACCTTACTTACTCCTGCAAATCGCATTCAGCACCAAACTGATGGTCGTTTTGAGTTTGATGGGGGGAACAAAATGTATCTTAAGGGTACAACTGATCCTATTCCTAACTTCCTTGCGAAGAAACTTATGAAATGGCTTGAAGAAGGAGTGCCGTTAGACGGTTTGATAAATTTCTGGAAGCATCTACTGTTAAATCCTGATAAGTCTGTTAGAAAGCAGCTTTATGGGTTCTTAGAGCATAATGGACATCCCATTACAGATAAAGGTTATTTCTTAGCTTATAAAGCTTGTAAAGTTAAAAGTACTTATGACACTGAAACCGGTGAGGAAAAGGTTCAGTTTAAGTATGACGCTGATACAGGTGAACAAGAGAAGAAATATACACAATCACTAACTTTTGCTCCATATCATAGTGGTGCGCACGGCATGGTAATTAAATGCGGTACGCCTATCACAATGCCGAGAGAAGATTGTGATTCAGATCCTGAACGTACTTGTTCTGCTGGCCTCCATGTAGGCTCAATGGAATACGTTCATGATTTTGGATACGGTGAAGGTGTAATTCTAGAAGTTCTTGTAAGTCCGCGTAATGTTGTAGCAGTTCCGACTGATTACAATAATACAAAGATGAGAACATGTGAGTATTTCCCTATTGCTATTAGTAATGGTGAAAACGAAAACATTTTCTTAGAATCTGACTATACTGCATTTGATAATAAACAAATGAAAGTAGATTTACAAGAATATGAGTCTGCCAAAAAGCAACAAATTAGTGAATTAGAAACTGAGTTAGCTCAGAATTCTGAAATAGCTGAAAGCTTGATGGCGTAATTATAATTAGTAAGAACGGGCCTCTTTGGCTTCCTCCATTGTGCCTTGGAGGCTCGTCCCCTTACGCTTAATTCGCTTATGAAACAATTAAAAATAGAAATTCCAAATTTTATTACACATGTTGCGAAAACGAACACAAAGTATGTGAAAATAAACGGACAGAGATTATACACCGGTATGAATCATCATTTAAGAGCTTTGATTGTAAGAAGAATGCATAGATATATCCAACAATGGATTCCAAACGGATTAGATATTCGGAAAATGGGACCATTAAAGATAAAGTTAGAATTGCATACTGTTATAAATCATGGAGACATTAGGATGTATAAAGGAGACTTGAGATGGCGTCCACCTAAAAAAGGATACACCCCTAAATGGGATGTAGATAATTTATGGATATGGATAAAAAGCTTCCAAGACACTATAGTTGAGATGGGTTTAATAGACGACGATAATTGTGCTACGATACCACAAACAGGAGAGATAGAGTTTATTCCTGTTCCTACTATAGATGATAGAAAATTAGTATTTATTATAACACCTTATAAAAGGAAAAAAACGAAGAAAAAATGAAAATAGATCATTTGAGCCACTCTTCCCTTAGCGCTTTAAAAGTAAGCCCACAATATTTTATAAAATATAAAAACAAAGAACTAAACAAATCTAGTAAAGGATTTGAATTAGGATCTGCTATTCACTGCTATATATTAGAACATGATAAGTTCGATAGTAGATATGTGGTAGCAGACATACCAGTTATTGGTGGTATGATGGGAACTTTTATTGAGACTATGGTTGAAAATGAGGCTTTTGTTGCATCTACATTATATGACAGTACAGAAGACACACCTTCTGAATTTGTTATACATAGTGTAGACGAATTGTATGAGACTTGCTACTCAAAAGCAGGTTTTAAAACACCACTAGCTGGTGTCATAAAAAAGCTAGAAAAAGAAGAAAATAAAAATTACTTAGAGTTCTTAAGAAAATCTAAAGGCAAAGAAGTTTTATCGTCAGAAGATTATGCAATAATAGAACAATGCGCTGCTAGTGTCGCGGGACATGCTGTAGCAAGTAATATTTGTAATACCTCAGAGTTAAATAATGCTGAGGCTGAGAAGGAACTTTCTTGGACTTATAAGGATTATCCTTATTTAATTAAATCCATTATTGATAATTTAATACTTAACAAAGAAAATAAGTTAATTACAATAGTAGATCTTAAAACCACCGCTAAATCTGTATATAATTTTATGGGAGCTTATAGTTCTTATGGATATTATAGACAGATGGCAATTTATAAAGAAGCTGTTAATTGGTATCTTAGTGAATTGGGTGAAGATCCGCTAGAATATGATATAAAGTCATATATTGTAGTTGTTCAAACGACTGGACTTTGTGAGTGTGTGGTATATGAACCAGATAGCTTCGATTTATCTATAGCCATTGATGAATTCGAAAATTTGCTAGAAAGGTTTAAATGGCATCAAGACCACAACCGTTGGGATTACCCAATGGAGTATTATAGTAATAATGGTGTAATTAAAATCAAATTGTCAGATGATAAAATCTCTCGAATCAGAGAAAATTTTGAAGACTAAATCTTATGATTTTTTATTACCTTTAACAGGTTATTCTAGTATAGATTTAAATCCTTATTTAGTAAATGTATATCTTGGCGATACAAGTTTACTAGATTGGGATTTAAATTCTCCTGATATTTTTGTATTAACAAAATATAATGGGAATATGCGATATTATAATCTAGAGAAGCAAATAGAGAAACATGAAGATTTTAAAACCTCCTATTCTTTATTTAGAGGTAGATACATAATGTTTGTATTTACTATAAATAAGGAATTTAAGAAAGATTATGAACGATTCTTACGAGGTAAATATTCAGAATTTTCTCACCCCGCTAAAATTCGATTAATGAAAGATCGTAGTATTAAAAGTGCCATTCCGTTTGTCCTCGATAAAGGACAGTCACTGCGTACGTACTGGGAAGAAAAACTAGACGCGCAGCTACCAGACAATTCAGAAGTATGGCCTATTGTAAATTACAATCAAGAGTTATTTGATAGGGTTAAGTTTAAGAAACAGATGGGAATAAACACAGATTTACCGGCTAATTTAGTCCGGTAAGTCTGTCTCATCGTCCATAGGTATCTTATAAGTAAACTTTCCTTGTTTTTTTTTATTCTCACTGCTTAACTGTATTTCCCTCTCTTTACAGATCTTAAGGACATTACATTTTTCGTACTCCTCTGTTTCTATATAGTAGTCTATAAGGACATCAAAAATAGTTAGACTATCAAAATCAGTTAAGAGCCAGAATAGCTTTTCAGGAAAAATATCAAAATCGTAATTATTTATAACTAATGTATACGTATTTTCCATGGACTGTCTCTTAATAGATTCTTTTTGTTTATCTGTTAATAAATCCAAGTCAGAGTCTTCTGGATCATAAAAAAAATTCTCTAAATTATCAGGCATTATTTATCTATTTTAAATCAAACCAGCTAAGCTTATCTTCAGGTTTCGTGTACCATTCCTTACCTGGTAAGATGTTATGGAATCGTTTTAATATTTTTGGATCACCTTTCTTATACCTTCCTGCATCTCTTTTATATCTTTCGTAGTCTCCTCCAGTCATTAATGATGATCCATCACTCATTAACTGACTAATAAATTTCCAATATGCTTCAATAGTAGTCATGTTTGCTGCAGGTGTTCTTAATATCTCAAAGAATGATGAGGTAGTATAGAAGCCCATCTCAGCCTGTACTCTTTTAACGTTGTAAAGCATCTGCCAATCAAGCGCGGTCATATTTGCCGATCCGTCTTCGTCGTCTGGGTCATATCCAAATCCTAGTGAACTTCCTAATAGTGTTAGCATAAAGTATCCTACACTTTCACCTAAAGCTCTTCTAATATTCTGTTGCTCAAACTCTTCTAATTTTTTCCACTGCTGTGGTAGAGTTTGGAATCGCATAGCCATCACTTCTTTCTTTATTCTATTCATAAACTTAAGCGCCGTAACATAATTACCTTCAGTAAATGATTGTAGTCTTTCATTATATTCAGGCCCTCTAAACTTAGAGTCTTTATTATAAAATAATTTCTCTGCGCCTTGGAATCTACGAAGCATTCCTGGACGTAACCACTTACGGAACTGCATTGCCCATCTACCCACTGCATATTGCTGTAAAGCATTTCTATCTTTAGTATTATATATACCGTGGATACGTTGATAAGCTGCAGCTGCTTTTTCAGCAAATAATATTCTGTCTGTATCACTAAACTGCTCTGCTACTTCAGGATCTAATTCAAGACGGCCATCTACTACTGAGTATGCGTCATATAAATTTACTTCACCTTTAGATGTTTTAAATTTAGTATTCAACATCTGAGCAACAGCCATTTGGCTTTGTATTGCATGCTCTCCTAATGACATCATAAAGAATAATGCTGAAGAATTAGTTCGTAAGCCTAGTTTTCTATGCTCTAATCTATTTCCATATTCATCAAAATGTTGTTGGAAATCAAATAATTCATTTATCATTCCTAATTTTGAACTAGGTTGTCTAGACATTACATCTTTAGTTAACCCTCCAATACTTGCTGCATAAATCCCAGTAGCTTTCAGGTAATTTCCTACACCGTAGTGCTGATTAGCATATGCTTCAATAAAACTCATCATTTCACCAAACGTTGCATTAGATAAACCAGCGTGCTTATTCAATGCTAAGACACGGAAACTTCCTGCTTGTAAAAATGCATCTAAAGATTGTGCTATATCTATTTCTTTACCCATAATAGTTACTGCTCCCATATCTTTTTTACGTTTACCGTATACTTGCATATCAAAGTAGTCACTTAATCTAGCATAAGCTCTTGAGTCTTCTCCGGCTACAGTAATATCTTTTCCTATCTGATCTTTCTTAGCTATACCAGATGATAGCTTAGTAACTCTTCTTGTTTTTATTAGCTCTTTACCTACTTCAAGTACATCAAGTATTTCTGACATTTCTTTAAAGTTGTTTGCCATAGTAAAAAACATTTTTAAACCAGAACCTAGATCATATGATAAGTCTTCTGGACTTAATTGTCCTTCTTGATTACCAATAGCTCGTGAATAATGTACAGGTACAAAATCTAATGGGTTACCCGCAGCATCTACATATTCTCCATAAGAAACATTATCTTCATGTTTTGTAAATGTTTCAGTCCACATTTCTTTAGCTGCATCCTTTAACCTTGTAGGGAATTTTCCTTTTTTCTCTAAAACTTTCTCCGCAGCTGTAGCTCTTAATGATGGTAATTGAGCTCCTTTTCTATATTGAGTTGGTAAGAGTTTTTGAGCATACATGTAATTTTCTACATAGAATTCATAAAACACCCTTCTCGGATCTTCCTTACTCATGTTTGCTATATCTTTAAACTTCTGACTCTGATAATCTTTTGCTTGATTTTCTCTGTAAAACTCTTGCCATTCTTCTTTGCTATTACTAAAGTTTTCACTATCCATAAACTCTTGCTTTAACTCTCTCCATCTAACTTCTTGCGCTGTAACAACATTTCCTGTATAATTTCCATCAGTGTCTTGTTCTAACATAAAGTCATAAACTTCTCTGTTATTATATAAGTTTACACCATTATCAAACTGATACTTTTCAAGATCCTTCATAATTTTCATAAGACTTTTCGTAGTCTTAGTACCATACATTAATTCCTGAGTAGCCTGATTTACTTTACCTCTTTGTAATACAATAAGTTTATCCATTGTAGCTAGCTCAGTTTGCGTTGAATCTCCTAAAGAGTCTAACCATCTAGCCATAAATGTTATATCTCGACCTGCAGTTAATAATTCTGCTTCTAATTTCTCTACAGTTACATTAGGATTAGTACTTAATTTAGCTAAAGCTTCTGCTATTAAAGGTCTTCCAAGGGCTTTATACTCTTCATATACTAAATTTTTCTTTGCAATAGCAGGCATTACATATTTCTCGATCATATTTTCGAAACCAGACTCTACTAACATAGGAGCCATCAATGTAATCTCTTCTAGACTATCATAAGATTTTACAAACTGATATATTTGATTTAAATTCTTTGGAGTAACTGCATTGTTTCTTACTAGCTCTTTTAATCTACCATGTGCAGCATTTATATCTCTTATTGCACGTTTAGTAAATGTAATCAATCCTTCCTTTTCTCCTATTTCATCTAATTCATTATATAACTCTTGTAATTTATCTGAATATTCTTTATTATTAGATTTTTTATAGAAATCAATCTTTCTTAATATTTGATTTTTAGCGTTTTCAAATACACGGGCTACTGCGTCTTGTTCTTTTTCTATCTTTTTATTTGCCGCATCAAACTCAGGGGATATATAACTAATAGCACCTTTAATTACTTTCTTGCTAATAGGTTTCATATTGTTTAACTTATTTATCACCGGAGTGTTAGAAGTTGCAAGCCCAATATTATCAAATGTTATATTTCCATCTATGTCCATAGTTACATCTGCTTCTAATGGTACTATATTTATTTCATCTATTGTAATTCCCTTTTCTTCTATTATATGTTTATAGAAAGAGAGTTGTAATCTATATTTATTAAGTAAAGTATTAGGTATAGATGCAAGAGCTCCTTTAAATGCAGGTAAAGATTGTTCTATATTTCCAAACTTACCTCTCATTTTTGTTTTAAAGTCATGTATAATTTTTCTACCAGTAGGAGTAATCTCAATAATATCTACTGAACCTGCTAATAGATCCGATTTATCTGCTACTTTAACTTCAGAGTATAATGTACTTCCACTGTCTATCTTACCAGCTACCCATGCTTTTAGACTAGGTAACGCTTTTTTAAATGCTCCTCGGTGCTCTTCAGGAACTGCAGCTAAAGCAACTTCATCTGTTTGTTGTTGTACAAGCTGTTCCATTACGTTATGCAAACCAGTTCCCATGTCATCTCTTAAGAAATCCCATAACTTCTGTACTTTATTTGCCGTGTTAAACACATTACCTTCTTTTCTATTATTAGCTGCTACTTTCTCTGCCATTTCTTGTTGATTAAATGGATCCTGGAATATCTCAAGTAATCTACTTACTCTGTTCATTTTTACCCCGTCTTGGACATAATAGTTATCCTGTTCAGTAGGTGCCATAATCATATTACTTTCTCCAATAAGCTGATTCATAGCATCTTTTTGTGAGTAGTTTTTTAAATAAGGTATTTTAGAAGCAGCTAATGCCGTACCTCTTTTAAGTAACTGCGCTGCTAATCCTGTAATGTTCTGAGTTTGTAATGCATAGTATTTATTTATACCGATGTTTTCTATGCTAAGTCCTCCCGGATTTACACCAGATGTTATTGCTACTGCTGCAGGTCCTAATACTTCAGATAATTGTGCAGATAAATCATTAGCAGCTGTATTGCCTCCTCTAAAGAAACGCTTAATAGATTCCCATAAGTTTCTAAGTGTATTCATTAATCCAGATCCACGTACAAACTCAGGTTCTATTCCTAACTCTTGTCCTACAATATATCTACTAAGAACTTTCCCGGCGGCCTCTTTAATGAACTGCTCGTCTGTAGTATATACTCCCTCATATTCTTTTAGTACATCTTGATAAAGTTTTGTTTGGCTAACTAAATCAAATAGCCTCGTCTTAAGCGGGCTCTGATCCATCATCTCTATGTAGAAGTGGCCTGCTTCTTCTGGTAATGTATACCTATCTCTGCTATTTTGTATTTGTACAACTTTATTTGCCATGTCTGCAACACCTATAGCATCAAGACCTAGTTTTTCTTTAAGATTATCATATTTTTCTACTGGTATATTAAAGTGTTCTAATAACCAAGTTTCTAATCTAGCATCTAAATCTGCTAATATACTTTCTTTAACCACTGGAGATAGTTGCGGCATAATATCATTAATACTTGAAGTACTTCCAGGGTTCTCTTCTTCTGTAATATCAGTAATTGTAGGATTAAGTTGTTTCGATGGAGCTGGGTTAAGTACTTTATTTCTTGGATGTACACTCTCTAACATTAAAGTCTCTCCTGCCATTTCTACATATTTAAATCTTTCACCTAAAGGTTGTATCTCTTCATATATAGCTCCTGTTTTAGAATCTCTTACATGCTTATATAATCTAAACTTTCCTTCATTAAAAGATTTAAAGTATGATACATATTCATCTACTAGAGGATCCACTGAAGGAACTACTAGATTACTATTAGCATCTTCATGTACAAAGTATTCATTTTGAGTCATACCTAATGACTTTCTCATATTATCACTAGTTGATAAATTTTTACTGTCTACAGTTTTTAATAAATTACGGTCTGTAAACATGTTTCTTATAATTTGTTCTGCGGCACCTTCATCAAAATAATTAGCATACCCCATACCTCTTTCTTCTTTTCTAAAGAAGTCTGTTAGTCCTGAAGCACTCCAGTATGACATAGGTACTAAATCTACAAATGAGTTAGGTCCTAACATAAATCCTGATGTAAGTACAGAGTATCGAACTAAATCTTGAGCTAAGTTTCTTACTTCTGCTCTTGGATCCATAAGTAATTCAGCCCATCTATCTGTTATTTTATTCTTTTGAGCTGGACTTAATTTTGTTGTATTATTAAATGCTATAGTTTGTAAAAATTGAGCTCTTCCAGTATTCTCTGCAGAGTTATATAACATACCTAAGAATGGATCATTCTGTAGATTGTACTTCTTTTTGATTCTAATCACATCATTAAGAAGAGATGTAGGTTTGTTAAACAACTTCTTCTGCAATGCATCTCTTTTATTATATAATAAATCCCCAAATGGTGATGTACGTTTAGTTAATGAATAAAATAATCCAAAACTATTTATTACATCAGACAAGTCTGGCGTCATTATACCATCTCTTTGCCCTGTTAATTGTGCAATATTTGTTTTTAATAAACTAAACCCGGGCCCATTGAATGGTACAAACTGTCCTGTAAATTGTTCAGCTGCTTTTATTCCATAATTTATGTATGCATCTATCCTATCAGTAGAGTTTCCAATATTAATAGCTGAAGATTCACTGTTTAAATATGTTACAGTATTATTAAACTGTTCTAAAAAGCTAAGCCTGCTAAAGTTTTTCAGTGTTTCTGGACTCACAATCATGTTAAACTTCGATAAATCTCTACCCGCTTGTAAGTATCTTAACATGTCATATAGAATCTGTGTCTGTCTTTTAGCTAATTCTTTATCTGCTAACGTTCCTCCTAAATCCTTTTTCAAAGAAGCTGCGCTAGGTGTATGTATTGTTTGCTCTCTAAGTAATTCAAATGTATCCAACATTTCATACTTCTTAGCTATATCTTTTGCAATAGCATAGTCTGTCTTTTCTTCTTGTAAATTTCTTTCTGCAAAAAATTCTCTTAGTATAGGCTGATTAATAAAATCTAACGCTACACCTTCATTACTAAATCCTATTCTATTTAATAAAGATACAACTCCATTATTATAAACAGTTACTCCGGCTCTACCAATTCTTTGATACTTAGCATTATCTAATGCTTCGTTTTGGTTTTCAGAAATATAACTTGATATAAATTGTCCATTAAATCCTAGTACTCTACTTAAATCTGTGTGTGACTTAGACCCTTCTGCAGAAATATTAATAGCAAAATCATCTTTTAGTTTTACATTCATGTCTTGCGCTACTGCATGTCCAGTAGAATGTAATGAGAATAATCCAATAAGCAATGCTGCATCTTTATTAATCTTCTCTAAGTACATGTCAGCAGCTGTAGAGTTAATATTAAGATCAGATAAGTTAGGTACAATCCCTAATTTTTCATATTCTGCCAGTTTTAATGTATATGTATTACTATCTAGTGGATCCATTAACTCCTTAACGTGATGCTTAGATGTAATAATAGATTGTCTTATATCGAACAATGCATTTGTTAATGCTTTATCAGATACTCCAGTAAAATCTTTTTTCGTTTCATATATATCTGCATTAAATGCACTAATCTTTGTTTTAGCTTTAGATATTTCTGGGAACATAAGATACATTTTATCAATATCAAAGTCACTACCCATCATTGTAGTTATTTCAGCCGGTAATATAATTACACCTCCCATGTTCTCTGGTAAAACTTTAGTAATCTTAAGAGATAACATAGAGTTTTTACCCTGTGTAGGAATACGGTAGCCCATAATCTCAAATAATTGCTGGTCTACATTAGAGTCTACAGTATCTCCTGGCTTTAATCCAAGCTTAGCTGATAACTCATAAGGTAATGCTACTTCAGCATACACTCCTCCATTAGCATGTTGTCGTATTTCAAGTTGAGAATCTAGTTCGTATCCAAATTCAGCTACCTGAACTACACTCATACCATTAAATCTTTGCTTAAGAACTCTATTCTTAAATAAGGATAGTAAAATACTTTCAAACCTTTTTGCAAATGGCGGGAAAGATAGTGGCGCTTCAAATCCATAAGCGTTAACATCATCTACTAGCTTTTCTATTTTCATAGCTAAGTAATAGTTGTCTGGTAAATCTCTTTCTTCTAGGCTATTAATAGCTACATCTTTTACTTTTAATAAGAAATCTAATTGAGCTTTATTTCTAGTTTCTAAGTCTGTTGATTGTATAGCCTGCTGATAAGAATCCCATCCAAGTTCATTGGTTAATGCATCATGAGACCTTTTTATACGCTCTGCATAGATTTCATTATATAGCTCTTTTACCTGCTTACCATTATATTTACCTCCAAACACATTATAATTATAACTATCTAAAATATTTGATAGTATTAATTTTGCCATCTGTGTTCCATCTAGTGGTGATTTTGTTTTAGTTTCTATTACTTGAGGAGATCTTAAATTTTTAGTCTCTAATATCTCTACATTTAATCCTTCTAGATTAGAAATATTTTCTATACCTGATGCTCCTACTTTAAGAGCAGACTCAAAGTTTGCCATATCAATAGGTTGTAACCCTTTATATTTACCGACTGCTTCCATACGCTGTCTTAGATTATTTAAGGATACTTGTTCTTCAGTACCTTTAAACATTTCAGTAAACTCTCTTATTAAAGGAATCGTCGAATGCTTTATTTGTTCAAACGTTATAGTTTGATTGCCCTGAGAATCTGTTATAAGTCTTTCTCCAAAGTAATATGTCTTTCTAGGATTTAATAATAATTTTTTAGATGCTGGGTCTCCCATTAATCCTTTTACCCAATATTTATTATACGCATCAGTATGCTCATCAGTCCAGGTTCCATCTGACTCCATTAAATTTTTATGGAATTCTAAAGTAGTAAACCCTTGTGCATCAGTCTTATTAATTTTTGTATATGCATTAGCAATTCTTTTTGCTTCCTTTGTTTCTGTGCCTGCATTTTCTAATATTTTTTGGAACCTTGCTGTATCACCATCTTTAAATATATCTTCTAAAATAGTGTGAGTGAATTTAGGCTTAAGTCCATACTGCTTCTGCTCATTCCATACCGGCTCGAGTCCAGGAGTAATTGATTGATAAGCTCTTTTTCCTGCTTCTATAATTGGATTACCTGTGTCATCAGTTTTATAGTATGCTAAATCAGGACCAAATGTAGTTTGCATATAAGTTTTATATACTAAATCATTAACCGCAAATCTAGTTATAGCTGTAGTTATGTCATTGTTTATTATATCTCCACGTAATGCAGACATAGGCAAAGACTCATTAGTTATAGAAGATCCAGTTACATTAATTGCTCCTGCTTCTGCAAATGCTGTTATAGTTTGCTGAACATTATCTTGTAAGTACTTTAATAATCCTTCTTTTAATCCAACTCTAAGCTCTTCAATCTGAGCCATACTAGAAGCATTAACACCTTTTCTTATAAGCCCTCCTTGATCAAATATTTTATACTTAGGGTCATTTAATTGTGGGAATTGTATAAATCTAGTTCCATTACCTTGTTGGTCTCCTGGTTTCTTTTTGTAGTGTACATTCTGTCTTTGTTCTGATAATGCAATAGGATTAAATCCTGATAATTGATCATTAGTCTTAGCTATTCTAGCCATTTCACCAAGGGCTGCAGGCATTAATAGTTCAACTCCAGTTTCATACCAACCATCTAGTCCAGTCTTACCGGATCTCCATAAACCTAATGCAGCATTTTCAGGCCCTATCTTTGGTAAGCTTAAGAATTTCCATTGTGTTTTATCTCCTTTAGTACCTGTATTAAATTCTCCATACTTAAATCCATTATTATAGAACATTGCAAATCTAGATACTGCAGATAGTTTCTGATTCATAGTATCATATGCATTAGATCTACTAGCTGCATTCTTTTCTTTAACAACATCAAATGTACTTAAGGCAAAATTAGCTCTTACTTCAGGATTATTAAATAATAAATCTAAGATTAAATGTCTGTATTTTTCTGTAGGACTATAGAACACATCATTATATCTCGATAAAATAGCAGCTTCATAAGTTTCTTCCGAGCTTAGTTCTAATGTAGTCTTCGAATCATATGTATTTAAATTAATTGCATAGATAGGTTTTTTGTTACCGCTCATAAATGATGCAATGTAATTGTCTATAGTATAATCTACAGCAAGTTCTGCTAGATTTTTAAGCGCTGCAGACTCCATATTACCAGCCATATATGGGCTTATCCCATTTTCTAATGCTCTTAATATTCCGGCTCCGAATGAATTAGTACCTCTCATGTACTGTTCTAGGTCTATTGCTCTTACCGTTTCATCATTATAAATACCTTCCCATACTACATTATCGAATTTAATACCTACCATATCTAGGGTATCCTTCATGATTCTTAAGTACTGCCCTTTATGTTCTTGGTTTGTAAGATCTCCCTGGTTTTTTAATAAAGGTAATAGCTTATCATAAGATTGTCTTATTTTTTCTACTTCAGTTAAATCTATTAAATCATTTTCTCCATTTTCTTCTTGGAATACTGGACTTTCTAATCTATTAGAATTCCATATATTAATAATTTGATTCTTTAACCCATTTCTATTTGTAAGGATTGTTCTAGTTTCTCCGTTCTCATCTAGTAATAGAGTTTTAAACTGGATATTTTGTTTATTGAAATGCGCAACAAATTTATTCTGCCATTGTGGAGATGATGCTGCGTATACTGTTAATACTTCACTAGCCATAGGGTGGCCTTTTTCTGCTAGCTTTTCTAATCTATTTAATACATTACCGCCAGGTGTATTAGCTAACGCTACAGACAGATATGCATACACCTCATCAAATGGTAAATATCTATTAGACCCTAAAAACTTTCCTTTTTCGGATTTAATAAAACCTAATTCAATTTTAATATCTTTAGATAATGTAGGCTTAGTTGAGCTATGATAATAATTAACTCCATGTATACGTTCTTTACTTTGCTCTTCATTTAAAGCTACTTGTTCATCTAAAGATACATCATCATTAGCTTCAATCTCAGTAGTTGTTTCTTCTACAAACGGAACAGTCTCTGTATCAATTTTACCATCTCGCTTTATTTTATACTTTATACCAAATTGATTGTCTAATGCTTTAACTGCTAAGCTTTCAAACCCGGGGCTAACTAAATTATCTAAATCATCTGTTCTATCTTTCCAGTTATTTTCTTGGGCTACTAACATAAAGTTATTACCTATTTTTCTAAGTGTCTCATTCTCAGATTGTTGTAATCTTTCTCCTGTTTCTATAAAACCTTGTTGTAACTTAGAGTAAGTAGATTTCATAAGTTTAGGGTCTTTCATTACCTCTAACCACTTATCTCCATACTCTTCTTGTAATTTATTTTTTAGATTATAGTTCATAACCCCTACAATTTCATCAACTTGTTCTACTGTAAATCCAGTTTTCTCACGGAGTAAAGGTGCTTGTACTTGAGACTGTAATGCTGCATCTTCTTGAGGTAATATAAAATCTCTGTTAGTAATATCTCTAAACAAAGTTTCTATTGCAGAACTCATTCCTAACATATTCTTTATGTAATAAAGTAGTTCTTTAAAGAATTTTTTAATTGTAGAACCTAATCCTGACTCATCTTCTGTAAGCCTATAGTTCATAAACTCTTCAGCTAAACGAGTTTCAATATCCGCTTCTTGTCCGTATTTATTTATAGCCTCCATCTCTATAGAAGTTTTTTCTTCAGGTGTTAGATGTAGATCATATATACGACGGAAAGCTTCCCAATACATAGTTCCTGTAGGAGCATTCTCTGCAACAGTAACCATGCCTCTATGATAATAACCAAAAGCTTGTCTACCATCTTTTAATGTTATATACTTTAATCTGTTTAGAACAGTAAGACCCTCTTCTCCAAATCTAGATAGAAACCACTGCTTTTCTATATCGCTTATTAAATCAACAGCTCCTTCTAAATCTTCATATTTTCTAAACTTTATGTCTATATCTTCATCAAGTTTATTTGGATCAATCTCTTCTATTGTGTCAGTTGTAGTATCAGTAATCTCTGTACTACTTTCGTCTCCAAACACATCAGTAACTCTTTGTACTTCAGGCTCGTCTACAAGTATATCAACATTTTGACCTAACGCTTCTCGAGCTTCTTCTTGCTCTGCTTCTATAATAATTTCCGGTGTACCTATAACTTCTACACCTTCATTTATAAAGTCTGGCATTTGATTTTTAACTGGAGTTCCTTCTTCTATATATATCTTAGCATGATGAAACTTCTGAGAACTTCCTCCTGGAACATCAGTTGTAACAATACCCATTTCAGATAAATAAGTATTATAATCTTTAAAAGATTCATTTTGTAGTGGACTAAAATATTCTTGCTTAGAATTAATTAAATGTTTTTGAACATTAAATACTTTTGTTGCTAAGTAATCTCTAATGATTGTTGGGATCTGACCGAACTGAGAAATGTCTTCGCTTCTTCTAAGCTCATGAGATATTACATTTCCTTGAGAATCATATTCTTTAAATAAGAAAGGCTTACCATCCATAGCATCTTGGAAATTATTTCTCATCTTATCTCCAAGGCCCTCCATATTATACTGTATACCAATTACTCTATTTGTTCCTGGAATAGGTATTTTAACTACTAGATTATCCATAGCTAATATACGTTTACTATTGGCCTGTTTAAATGTTTGATCTTGTCTAGCTCCTACTGGAGTATATACAATTTTATTTACTAACTCTCTTTTCTCTTTAGGAGCTACTCCTTGCATTTTAATAATCTCTATTACTTTATCTATAGCTTTTTCTGTAAGTAATGAAGTCTCTGCTCTTACTGGAACCATTTGTCCGTTAGCAGACTCTAACGCTATATAGACTCTTCCTTGCTCAATATAAGATGTAGGAGAAACACTTACATCACTGTTATTATATCTAACAGTTTGATCTTGCCCTACACCTATAATCATGTCACCGCTAATAGGACGTTGTATAGATTTACCGTCTTTTTTAATATTAATTACATACCCAGAAGTCTTTCCTGCTATCGTAGCTGCAACATCTTTAGTTCCCATTGCAGCAATCCTTGTTCTAAATGCACGGCTTTGTGCAGTTTTTTTACTTAGAACAGATAAAACTTTACTCGGGTCAGATGCTAATCTTACAGTAACTACCACGTCGCCTGATTGGCTAGATGGATAGTATTTATATTCTGGCTCAATTCGTAAGATGACTTTTGTACCTACTCCTAAATCTGGACTATTTAATAGTTTAAAATCAAATAAATCTTTTTCTTTTACGGCATCAGGAACTACTATTAATACTTGTTGCTCTCCTTTAACTTGTTTCTTTTGGTAATCCCATCCTTGCCAAGGTGCCATTTTACTTTCTTCTACTATTCTTCCTCCTTCGTAAATAGGTTTATCGTTTACTAATAATGGCGGATTATAATATACAAGTTGTACTCTATCATTACTTTCATCTTCTAATTGCTGCAACTCAGTTGGAGTAAGTTCTGTAATATCTTTAAAATAAAAACCTCCTTTCTTTCCCGGTGCAGTCCACATTGGTATAAGCATACCATCTTTATCTTTAGCCTGAGTAAATTTACCATTAGGTCCTACTACACTTATTACTTGTGGTTGAAAGAATTCAAGGTAAGCTTTTTGTAAAGCAGGTTGAGTCTGTGTGGTAGCTCCAGGCACAGTAACTATAGATCCCTCTTCTTCTTTGACTGTTTTTCCTGATTGCGGATCCTCAGTAGCTTCGATAATAGCATTTTGCTCTTCGATAGCAGAGACCGCATCTGGGTTTTCGACTGTTGGTATTTCTCCTTCATTAGTTATTTCTTCGATTTGACCCTGATTAACTTCTATTGATTCTCCGAGGACATCAATAAGCTCTCCTTGTTCTGTTATTTCTAACTTTGATTGGGAGGCGTTTGGCCCGGCTTCGCTCGTTCTATTTTCTGCATTGAGTTCAGCGGTAATCCTTTCCTCAGCTTTCGCAGGGTCTTCACTCTGCTCCACTTGTCCTTCGCTAAAAGCGTTTTCTGTAAGTCTAGGGGCAGCAGCCGGTTTAGTTGAGTTAGCTTCATTGTATTTATTTTTAATATTATTAATTGTTTCTTGTATAGCATTTGATAACTGTATATTAGCTTGTCTTCTTACAGCTATAGACTCCTTCCCTTCTACAAGGGCTCCATCAATATCTTTAACAACTAAAGAGCCATCAAACATATCTGTCTCATAAGTAACTATATACTCGTTACCGTTTTGTTCTATTATTAAGAAATCATTATTAACTAGATTTCTAAATGCAGTTCTTTTAACAGCTTCTAGGGTTTCAATAACATCTGCAATCTCATAAGTAACTAAAGGATTTGTAAATGTAACTTTTTTACCATTCCATTTAGTTAATGTAACTGATACAACACTACCACTTGCGTCATATTCAATAGCATCTACTGGATTATCTGATAGATTATTAAAATATTCATTATTAATGTTGAATGTTTTACCATCTGCATTTATTTCTATGCCTAGTAAATCATCTCTTCTAAGTAACATGTCTAGAGACCCTAATGTAGGCCCCTGTGTAAATTGCCCTAAAGCATTTCTATATCTTGAATCATGAGCTGATGGACTTTCATCTACAATATATTCTGTAAGAGTAGTTCCATCTCGGAATATTAATTCATTTGTTTCAGCATCTCTATAAATAGATCCAACTTTATTCCCCCAAACAACTCCTACAGTTTGTATTACTTCATCAAACAGTTCAGAGATAGGCATGTTAATACTCTCAGCATCACCATAAAGATAAGCAGTGCTTCTTCCTTGAGTCTCTCTCCACTCCTGTTCCATCTTAGTACGCTTTGCTGCATCTCTTCTACTAAGTTTTGGATTAAAAAGTTCTTTCTTAAGCTCTTCTATTTTACGGCCTATCTCATCATTAATCTCTTTTCTAGCTTGCTCTGCTAAGTTTTTTAAATTAGTTTTATTTTCTTCATAGGATTTTTGAATTGATTGTTCTTCTTTAGCATTTCTAAAGGCTTCTATAAATTCATTATAAAATTCTTGTATTTTTATATTGTCTGGATACTGAGCAAAAAATTCTGTAACTTGCTCTTCAGTCATCTCAGGGTTCTTTTTTACAGCCTCCTTAAAATCCTCTATAATACCATTGTTTTCAGCTTCTTCTTTAATACGTTCTTTACCTACTACTGCTATATCACCTAATGCTTCTGCTTCTGAACTATTAGAATAATAAGGATTCTCCTCTTTTAATAAATCTTGTAATCTATTCCAAGCTGCATCTCTATTCCAAGTAAATAATTGCTTTTTATTTTGCAGTGTAACAAGACTGCCTTTATCAACTTTACTTAAGAAGTCATTCTCTGCTCTTAGTTCTTTATCTTCATATGTCTCTTCAGAAGATTTCTTTAATACATTTTCTTCTGTTTCATTTCTAGCAATTAGATCCTGTAAGTTATTTATATATTGATTAAAGTTTTCTGCTAATGCTTTAGACTTTTCTTTCTCTTCTTTTGTTGCGGTTGTATCGTTTGCTACATCTTCTGCTCTTTCTTTTGCAAGCTCAAATTTACTAAGCTGATCTTGTAATGATCTTTTCTTTAATTGCAGTTCATGTCTTTGTTTTGTATTAGGCCCAATATTATATTGCTCAACATTATAAATATCATCATTAATATTTTGTTCTATCTGTTGATCTATTTCTTTAATGAGCTTATCATACATAGTAACACTCATATCTAACTCTGTAAGAGCTCCCGCAACACCTGCTCCCCATTTAGAACTTGTTGCTCTATTTCTATAATTATTAAATTTCTTTTCAGTAGTTCTTAAGATGTTTATTAAATCTGCTTTTCTTGTAGCTAATTCAGACTCAGATTGTCCTGTTTCTTTTAGCATATCAGTAAATGCGGGATCGTTCATCATCTCTTCTAGCTGATCCATATTTCCGGCTTGTGCTGAATTAAGCGCTAGCTGTAATGCCATAAGCTCATCTTGCTCTCTTGCTCCTTGTACGTCACCACTTTCTAAAGCCTTTCTTCTTTTTTCTAAAGATTTTTGTATAAGATCGGCTCTTCCTCCTATCTCTTTCAGTCTAGCCTGATCTAAAGCTGCTTGAGCTTTTCTATTTTTTATTGTTGCTACACCACTAAAAATACCCCCTCCTATAGTACCCATTGCAGTAGCCGCCCAAAAATCTCCTCTAGATGCATAATCATTCATACGATTAACCCAGCTTGACCCAGACATAAACTCTCTGTTTTCATAGCCAGTATTACCCATCATTATATCTCCAAGGCGTATACCTTCTTGCATACTCATAAAGTTAATCTGCTCTTCTATACCTTCTGAGTAAGCCCATAATGCTGGAGGTATAACAGGTTTAATATAATTGTAAGCTTTGCCTATTCTTGTCTTAGGAACTTTAGGCTTTTTAAGTGTAGCATTTTGAGCTTTTTGTACTTTAGTTGAATGTCTACCAAATATGTTTGCTCCTGGACGAGTACTAAATTTCATTGGACCAAACCATAATCCTGCTTGAAGTATATCAAATCCAACATTAGCCCAGTTTAGACTATAAGAATTAGATGCAGCCTGTCCTGCAACATGATTTGCTATTTTATCTTTTGCATAAGGATCGCCAGCTTTAATACCTAACTCTTTTAAAATAGCTTCACCATTTGAAGAGTTTATAAAATTATCAAAATTCTTAGGATCTTGTAAGTAGTCCAAATTCTTTTGGAATGAATGATCCCATGTTTCTCCAGCCTCTCTAAAGTTTTCCATATGCCTCATAGAAATACCCATAGCCATAGAGTTTCTTACGAAGTTAGTAGCTCTACCAGCAGTCAATGCTCCTTGTAGTTTACGTGAAGCATTTGCTACCATCGCACTTCTAGAACCTTTACCCGCTCCTGCTAAATATCTCATTCCTCTACCCATGTAAGCAGCTCCTCTAGCTGCAACCATACCCGGAATAAGTAAGGATAATGTAGATGCAACGGACACTCCATTTGATGCCCACCACCCTGAATCATAAGGGTCCCATCCTCTACCTGGATTTTCCTGGTATATAGGTGTAAACTCTTTTGTAGCTTCTCTTATATCTCCACCTAAATCAGTTAACCAATTTTGAAAGTCACTTTCCCAAGGCATTTTACCCATAAACATACCACCAATAGCATCTCCTAATGCGCCAAAACCTTCTAACATTCCACCCCCAACTTCACCTATAATAGCTTGATTTAAAAATCCTCCAAGCTGTTGCATACCTGATTGTTCGCTGGCTCTTCTACTATTTATATTATGTATATTTTCTATATCCCAATTAACATCAGGCATAGCATTATAGTCCGCCTCAAATACAGTAGGTGTTTGAAACCTTTGATTTGAGTTTGCTTGCGTATATCTAATAACATCTAATGAGTTTTCAATATCTAAAGGATACTGTACAGCATCTTCATTGCTTGGTAATTGTGGACCGCCTTCATCTTGTGGTAAAGCGGTAATTGGATTTAATGTAGTATTCATCTTTGCTATATCCAAAGATGAGCCTTTTTTAGGTTCTCCCATTTAAACTAATTTTAGTTTATTAATATGTTTACCATGACGGATAAACCGCTGGCGTTTCTGTTCTAAATTCTCCTGCTGACCAATGCCACCATTCTTCATCGAATTGTCTTATTGGTTGTAAGTCTTCACCTCTAATACCAGTATTACGTGGCGAAGATAGTGAATTATATACAGACGTTAATTGGTTCTTTAAGAAATTTTCAAATAGTAACGAACCATTAGATTTTAATTCTGATATTCTTACACCTCTTTGAGTTCCGGTTTTACCTTCACCTGTATTTTTTGTTCCTATAGTAGTAACTGAATTAGATCCTACGGACGCAATATTCTCTGATGTAGTTAATATTAAGTCATAGTCACCTTTAGTTTGGCTAAGATCAATAGCTTGACCCATAACATGGAATCCTCCTACATTCGGATTTGCTATAGGATCGCCTTTTCTGCCTCCATCTACCCAAGCAGTATATTTATCAAACTGTTCTTGATAAGTTCTATTAGAGTTATTAATAGGAATAGCTGCGCCATTATACATACCGTTTCCATTTACCCAATTTAGTGTAATGTCTCCACTTACTATTGCAGCCTGTACTGTAGTCTCTGTTCCATCAGAAAGAATTACCGGAGTATTTTTATACTCGTCTCCTAATTTATCAGCAACCATCTCAAGTGTGTCTCTTGACTTACTACTATAATCTAGTTCAGCAGTCATTACTTGATTTGCAAACTTAATATTTGTTCCTAATAATCCATGATTAGTCGTACCAAATAACATGTTCTTTTCTATCCTGTCTCCTGAATAAGATGTTTGTCCGGCGCTTAATCTAGTTGAATATGGCATTCCGGTTATATCTATTTCTCTAGCTTCTGAAGTCTCAGTAACTGGAGCGTTTTGTACAGCTATAGGATAGTTTCCTGTAGGTTTGTTCTCTGACATATGGTTCTTCCAGAACTCTAATGCACCAGAGAATTGAGGAGAATTTAATGCAATTAATTGCGATAACTGACTAGCTTCTATATCTGTTGGGAATAGTTCCTGTCCAGTAGTGTATTCATAAGATCCGTCTGGATTGATAGCTGCTACTAAACCTGCTTGAGGTCTAAATAAAAACTCACTATTAACTATAGGAGTTCCTTCAGGAGTTTGGTTAAAGTAATACATACCTAACATTCTTCCATCACCATCTCTATACATACTTGGAGCAACGTTTCCATTAATTGTTGCCGCTGATTGTATATCCATTTGAGCTGCAAAATTATTATTAAATACCATCTTCTCTGTAGGAGTAGTTGCTCTTGTATATTTTAAACCCTCGTCATCATAATCTTCAGTTAAACTTAACCAAGACTGTTTTAATTCAGTAGGAGCATCAAAGTATAATGTCATTGTTGTATTTTCAGCGTCACCACCATCTGTTGGTATACTAATCATACCTTTATAGTTACCTGTACTTGGATCAGGTACAGTAGTCCAAACAATAGGTAATTCATCATCTATAATATATTCTTCTACTACCTCATCTTTAATTATCCCCTCCTCCATTAATGTATTAAGACTTACTTCTTGGCCTTCACTATTAGTAAATAAGAAGTCATCTTTAATAAAATTAGACTGCATTGCTTTAGTTACATCTGCATCTAGGCTCTTACTTAAAGTTGTATTCCAAGTAGGTAGCTTAGCGCTTCTACCTCCATACCATCCCTCCGTACCAAAGTTTTCTACATTAGACTTCATAGCATTAAATAGATCTCCTTGCGGATTATTAAGATATGATATAAATCCTTCGCTATAATCATATCCTAGATGTTGTGTAGTTAAAGACTTTTGGCCATCCCAATCTCCCATATTTACAGGAAATCCTTTGTCATCAAACTCAACAAGATTATATCCTCTATTAGTATATCTTGGTGATCCTATTTGAACTGTTTTCTTTTGACCGTTTCCATCAACATACTCAATTAAATCAGGGAATCCAGGAGGTCCTCCTATTCTTCTCATCTGCATACCATTTGCAGTTTCTTGTATTAGATTCTTCTGTGAGAATGCAGCTGCCTCATATTGATATTTAGCTCTTGCTATTTCATCTTGTTTAGCTCGATGCATTTCCTCATCCATAGTTCCCTGCTCTTTCAATAACTCATATTCATTTAATGTTGCTTCATAAGTTTTCTTTCTATCAACAACTAATGAATTAAAGTCTTGTATAGGCTGTCCTCCAGTCTGTATTGGAGTACTAGGATCATCTACTTTATGAGGTTTAGCATATGACACTACCGGTGTACTTCCTACTATTACAGGAACCCAGTCTGTCTTAGGAGCTCTTCCTTTATTTTTATTCTTTTCTAGCACCGACTGATCCCAGGTTAAGCTATCAAATACATCTGACATTAGGAATTTCTCACCCATAGCTCCTACATAATTTGTTTTAGCAAGGTCATAAGCACTTCCAGTTAAACCATTATCATCATTTAATGATGTTATAGCCTCATTTCTTTGAGCTAATCTAGAATCAATAGCTGCTTGTTGGTCTGCATTAGGATTCTTACCATACATCCCTCGTATATCTTCTTCACTACCAAACATATTATCTATAGCATTAGTAGCTGCTCCTAATACCATTTCGTCATCCATTCTATATTTAACAACATAATCTAATTCATTCTTGAATCCATCACTTAAGTATTGTTTATTTTGATGGGCTGCTTGATATAATTTAGATAACGTTATACTCTTCTGCTCTTTAGTAACTTTAGCTCCAGTTCGTGCATTTTCTTGAATAATTTTATCTATATCTGGTTTAACATATTTAAAGATATTTTCATTAGCTTCTGCTAACTCGTCTACTTTTGGATGTAATCCAGTATATTTAAATGGTTTTAATCTACCCTCAGTTCCATAAATACCTCTAGAATCTTCAGTAAGATTCCATGATGAGTCTTCATTTTGACCATCTGTACCAGTTCTGTACCACCCTTGCCAGTTACCTTCAGTAGCTAATACAGGATTGAAATCATCATCATAGTCACCGGTTTCTTTAGCTTTAGCAATTTTTTTCTGCAACTTTTCAGTCTCCTTAGTAGAAGATTTAATAATACCTAAGTTGCCTTGTAATATTTCTAGCTCAGTTCTATTCTTGATTTTCTTTAATACTGGTGTCATATCAGCATATCTACCTTCATGTTTATCGTATAGATCACTAAGCTCAGTTGTTAATCCCTGTCTGTACTGAGTTAAATATTCCGCATGCTCAGGACTAGACGCCTTAATCTTTAAGATCTCATCATCCAATGACTCGGCTAATGCCTCTGCATCATTATGTTCTTTTTGTTTAGTAGCATAAGCTAAAGACATCTCCTTAAACGGGAGAGGTACATGGGTATTTATTAGTGGCTGTTCAGCCGGTTTCATGAATCTATTTACTGCCATTTTTTATTTTTTTATTTAGCTGCCTTAAAGTAATTCTTTAGCTGTTCTTCTAATTCTGGGTGAGCTTTGATTAAAGCTTCTAAATCAATTCCTCCAGTTTCAGTTTTATATTTCTGTACATCTGGATATATATCATCTAACAAACCTTTTAATTGCTCATCTCTATTTATCATTCCTTCCATTTGTTGTCTTAACTGATTTGCTCCAGATAAACCTTCCCACCCTTTAGCTGTAAAGGCTTCTACTGCTGCTTTGTTTTGAGAGTTAATACCTGTTCTTCTAATTCTTTCAGCTCTATCATTCTCTCCAGCTTTATTTAAATAGTCTGCTAATACCATTACATTAGCTTGGTTAGACTCTGCGGCAGCTTCATATGCAGCAGCGTCAGCGTCTTGTTTAAATATCTGCCCTCTAAGTAAAGTATTCATAGCATTTGCGCTACTACCATCTGACATATCACTAGCTAAATATTTAAGATTATTAAACGTTTCTTCGTTTGTTGTTAGTTCTTGACTAATATCTTTTTTAGTAAGGCCTCTTAATAATTGTTCAACTTCTTCATCATTTCGATTAGCTTGGAATTCCTCTACTTCTGGAGACTCATTTCCTTTAGCAAAATTATACATAGTAGGAGCTAGATTTAACATAGTATTTCCTATATCTCCTAATATCTTTTTATTCTTCATATAATTTTGTTGCTCTTCTATTAATGCTGCTGCCTTATCTTCAGGAGTCATTTCTTTCTTTTCTGTTTCTACTTCTAAATTAGCTGCATCTATTTTAGCTTTCTTCATCTTTTCTTTTTCTGTCAGTGTAGCAGCTAATTCTGGATCAGTACCTTTTGCTATTAAATCATTATAAAAAGTTTTAAAGTATTTTCTTGTACTCATATTCGAATCTGCGCCAAAGTTTTCTGACCAATTACCAGACAGTCCGCTATTATACATAGTCCATGCAGCTTTATCTTGTTGTAACTTAAGCTTACCTTCCTCAGTCATTGATGTTGATGAGGTTGTTGTACCATCTTCATTTTCTACTTCAGTAGTTGTTAGGTAGCTTTTTCTTTTAGGTTTTCCCTCTAAACCTGTAGCGTCTTTTATATGAGCACTTCTCTTAGTTTCATAATCACTTAGTATAGCAGATCTTAAATTTTTAGGATTTAAATAAGTTTCGTCATTAAATGTTACACCTTCTTCATTAAAGTTTTCTGTTAATACATTTAATAAATCTCTATTATTAGGAGTATAATTTCTACCTAAATCAAATGTCGTCTCTTCTACGTCTCCAAATAATCCAGACTCTGTTAAATCAGAAGCATAAGTATTAAAATTAAATGGATCAAATTCATCATGAGAACCTCCATGGTTGTAATGAGGTAATCCATATCTAGCTCCTATAAGTTGTTGATCTTCAGGGCTTAACTGAGACATATCAATATTACCCATTGGATTATCTTGCTCCATAGGCATATCAGGTTGTTGTTGTTGTAGCGCCTGCTCTGCTAACATCTGCTCAGTTAAGTCAGGAAAGTTTTGCATTAGTGTTTCTTGATCCGCTCCACTATTAACCATTTCCATAAACTTACCTTTTCTCGCAGTTTCTTGTTCTTGTTTTAAATCAGATAGTTTTTGTGTCCAAGCTTGAATCATAGACTCAGCTGTAGACTTTGTTATATCATCCCCTTCTTTTGAAGCTTCTGTATACTTCTCTATATTCTTTGCAATCTTTTCAGCGGCATCAGAAAAACTAATATTACCCCACTTCTCTGATTTTAATTCATTAGAGAATACATATTGGTCTCCTTCTCCCTCTACGACTTCACCCCCATTATCATGACTAGATCCTTCTAGTTTAGAAACCATTTCATTAGCTCCTAAAGATTCCATATTACCAGTCGTACTAGGTTGATTACCAGGCTCATGCATAATAACTTCACCGCCTTCAGCTTCATACTGTGCTGGTGCTTGTCCTCCTTGAGCCATAGCTTGTTCTCCAGCCATTCCAGTTGATTGCATTAAAGCCGTTGTTCCATAAGGGCTTCTTACTCCCATTGCTTCAGATCTCATATTAGGTAAAGCCATTCCAGGTCCTAAAGTCATAGCTCCTCCACCACCAAAAGCCATTTTAGTTTTATTTCGTAAATCCATTCCTGACTCTATTTCTGTAGGTCCGGTCATCATATCTCTCATACTATCCATTCTCCCACCCATGTTAGCTTTAGGTAATCCTTTATAAGCTACAGGTAAATCTTTCATGTTACCTCCATAGTTAGCTAGAGCATCTCCAGGATTTAGTTGTACCGGGGATACTGCATCTCCTACTTCTCCAGCACCTCCACCCATACCTCCTGCAAGTTTACCCATTTCACCCGCAGCGTATTTACTAATACCAGAGGCTGCAGTTTGTATCATTCTAGGTGCTAGATAATTTCCAAAGGTTGGCTTTACTTGAGTAAAACCAACTAATGAGTTTAATGCGTTTGTACGTGTTGATATATCTAAAGTTCCTTTATTTGCATTTGGGTCTGTAATAACATCTAGTGTTCCAGATGCTTCTGAAGCGTCTGTTCTGTTAGCTATATATTGATCTTGTTCTCCCTTGAATCCCCAAAGATCTGCTAAAAAATCTAAGCCTGAACCTAAACCTGGAAGTACGTAATCTAAGTTTTGTAGTAGATTACTATCTCCTATAGTTTGCCCAGCTTTAGTTCCCATGTTTGGATTTCTATCATTTACTCCACTATAATCAGATCTGTTACCCCCGCCTGCATAAGTATGTCCACCTTTATTATACATAGGTAAAACTTCTCCGCCATTACCATATTGAATTTTCTTTCCTCCATACATTGCAAATCCATTCTGCATATTTTTATAAGCTTCTGGGCTTATAGTACTATTCTTTTTAGATCTAGAAGTACCTGCTTTTTTTCTAGCATTCATATTAGCATAAAGACCACCACCATGTTTCATTTCAGGTCCTCCAATCATTTGCATACTAAGGCCTAAGTCTCTATTACTTTTATCTATATTCCCAAAACCATCTACTTCTCCTGAGAATAATGGCATTTCATTTCCTGGAAACTTAATATCGGATAAGAATAAACTTTTAAGTTGTTCTGGGTTACCAGAAGATTGCATAACATCTGATCGTTTAGCGTTCTTTGCAAACCACGCTTTAAATGTAGGGTCACTTATTGTATCTTGAGTATTATCTTTAGATGGGTCTCCTCCATTCTCATATCGTCTATATGCAGGAAGATTCGAAGAATTTGATCCTCCGAATTTCATCCAGTACGAGTTGCTTGCTTTCTTCTTTTTTTTATTTGCCATTAGCGTCTATTCTAAAACCTACAAAACTATTAAAAATATTTTATATATACAACTTTATCTGAAAGATTGTCTAAAAAATGTTTTAAAGTAATGTAGAATAAATTTTATATTTCTTGTATCTCCAAAGTCTGAATCAAAATTATTATAAATTAAGTCAACGAAAAGATACTTATCTCTCATTCTATCTTTAAATCTTCGTGTAGGATCATAATTGTAAACATTAAATATATCTGCATCTACTAAATTTTCATCCATTACGTTTCTTGGAATAGTCATTTGCCATTCTCTTTCTTTTTTTCTTATATTATCTCCTGGAACTAATGTAACATAATCAGACATTTGATAGTCTGTATAAAATCTTATTGTATCAAAAGTGTCGTTACTTACATCAATAAGGTCTACAGTATTAGCATGGTTCCGTCCTATTCTTGGCATCATATCACCAGTTTGTCCTAGGTTTCCTTGCTGCGGCTCTTTTACCCATAAGCTCTCCATGTGGAAAGATATATTATCAAATGTTTTAGTTATAGGAGATTGCATATTAGAAATTAATGTTACCTTACTCTGGAAGATATTATTATAAAATTCTCCATATCTACCTACATTATGTAAATACATTTGATCACGGGTAAACTCTGTAGTACCTTTTACACAATCATCTTCTGCATTACCTGTAATAAAGAATGAACCACTATTAATATATATAGTAGGATTAAAATCATATAGAGATGTGTACCCACCAATCAATTCGCTATATCCTACTGTAAATGATTTCTTTTCAACAGGACACCCTATCGTTATAGTTTGTGGGTCAGTTAATGTTGTTAACACATTCCAATCATTACCAAAAGGATTTAAATTCCAGCTTTGAGGTATGAATATCATTACATCTCCTAATTGAAAATTATTTGGATTTGGGTTAGGTAATGGAAAATTAGGACATCCAAACCTTGAAATTATTATTCCACGGTACGGCCCATAGTTTTCAATTATTATATTATCTAAAATTGGCCAATATTGTGGATCAGTACCAAAAGGATATTCATTACAACTCCTATTCATGCATTCACTGCACCCTTGGTTTTGTTCATATACCCCAAGAATAATATTACCTGGTGTATTTGTATCGTAAGATCTAATAGGTAAAGTTTCTTTTTTATTATATCCTTTATCATGGAATGTGTATAAAACTTCATTATTTTGTGAATCGTATGTACAAGTAACTCCCTCATTTAATATTGGGTTATCTCTTTTCATAATAGATCCAGAAAGATTATCTAAGAAATAAGAATGCATTCCTGTTATATCGGATAAAGGAGCTGTTCCTTCTGATCCATATCTAAATGCTTTTCTTTGTTTTATATCAAAAAAGTAAATATTAGAATCACTATTAGTTACTGCCCATTGTTGAGAAGCTCCATATCTTGTAGATATATATTGATAGTCTTGTATAAATGCACCTGCTCCTGAACTTACTGTTCCTAACTGTAAAGCTGATCCATCTGAGGCTTGTACAACTGCAGTAGGATTTACTGCTAATGATCCAAAACCTACATCTTGGAAAAAATACATTGTATCATGTAATCTAGATAACTTGTTTATAGGGCCATATACTCCTTCTACATCTTTGTAATTATTATTTAAAAATGTAGCCCATGAATCAGCAGGCTCCCCATTAATTTTTGTTTCTGAATAATAAACTCGAGTATCAAACTCATCTCCTAAAGAAACATTAAATGGTTTAGGGAAATATGTTCTAATATCATTCTCACATGTGTACCCTCCATTTAATTTATATTCATCATGTAGTCCTGTACCATTGTTAGGATAAGCATTAGATCCAGCCCCTTTGTTTGAAAAATGATAACCCATTCTCCACATAATATTTTTATGATGTACTTCAGCTGGAAACATAACATTTCTTTGCATTCCATATTCTGCATCATCTGGTAAGTCTGTAAATCCAGCGGCATCTAAACTATCATAATTATCAAAATCAGTCTGACCCCAATTCTTTTCCATTAAAGTCAGATCGTATATCTGAGTAGTTGTATCTCCTCCCCATACATCATGTACTAAAGGTAATCCAAGCGGAGTAGCATTAAGCCCTGAAGTTATAAGAGGCATAAAGTGTCCTGTAGACATGTAAGAGCTATTAGCTCTTGTAGAATAAGTATTACCCCCATAAGGAGTTATATACCTTTCATAACTCATTGTTGCTTGAAAAGGTACAGCTTGATATTGTATAGGACTCGAACCAGCTGGCCATGACCCACACGCTTGTGTTAAACTTGATCCCATAAGATAGTGACTACTTATAAAATCTGTTTTTAAATTTAACAAAAACCCTTCACTACCAATACTACGAGGTCTCGAAGCTGGCCATGTAATCATACCCGCACCAGAACTATAACTAATAACATCATCTTGACTTCCTGGATTTGTAACATTAACAAAATCATACCCCATTGTAGGAACTGATGTTCCATCTATTCTTCCTCCATCAGAAACCCATGTACCCCAACTAATTTGTACTCTATCATTTAGTGGGTCTTGAGAATAAGCATTAGCAGGCATACCATTAAAATAAGAATAAAGTGCAGCATTTGCACCAGATCCAGGGATTCCCCCAATCTGTGTTACAGGATAATAATACTTATAATAATGATTTGCATACGTTCTCCAAATTGCCCCTGCTCCATTCATAGTTGAATTTAATCCCATAGTAGAATTAACCATAGGAAGAAAGATACTTTCTGTTTTAATATAATCACCATCGGCAAGTGGAGTGTCTACACCTAGTCCTCCAGCATAATTAAGAGGGCTAGTTGGATCACTGTTCTGCCATCCTAATGGACCATATAATAATACTTCTCTTTTTTGTGATTGGCATACTCTTGATCCAGACTGATACGAAGTTCCCCAGTATGGATAAAAATCACAGCAATCATCATTAGTTGCTCCTCCTCTATTTAATAAACCTCCACCTCCACATGTTGCACCCCATACTGTAACTGCTGGAATTAGTACTGAACCATTATTACCAACTCCCCAATAGTTACTAACAGCTCCTGCTATACCATCCCAGTCGTCTTGAACCATTCGTAACCTATCAACATTCCTAACAAACCCCGTACCAAAACGAGACATATCTTTAATTGTTCTTTCTGATCTTACAATAGAGTATCCTGTAATACCTAATGCAGCCACATTTATTCCAGATGTAGCCGGATCTAAATTAACAGTAAATTCAATACCAATATTATTAGTAGCTATTGTGCCTACCCACGGCATATTATTAGTACCATAATAACTAAAAGTAGGAGATCCAAATCCTGGTTGCCAATCTTCAATTTTAAAAAACCCAAAAGGAGTACCTGAACCAGAGCTATAAGAATAAGGAAACTTAATGTCACCAATCCAGTTAACAAAACTAGCCTGTCCTTTATTATTATAAAATACAATACCAAATCTATAAGTCTCTCCTCTAGCATAACCCCCATATAAACTCCATTTATAAGGAGACTTATAATTATTAAATGTATTATTCATGGGATAATTTTGAACTGGTATACCTAAATTATCTACAGTATTAATACGTACTCCACCTGTAGCAAAACATCCTGATTGTGGTTGCGGATTATATCCTGTACAGCTTCCAATATTACTATATAACCAATTACCAGCAATATCCGCAGAAACCCAATCACCATATTCAGTTATTTCATCTTGTAAGTGTTGATCTCTTATAAACTTATAGCTAATGTTTACTCCTGTTCCACCTAAAACTTGACCATTACTTTGAAACATATACTGATCATTAGTTATCCAATTTGGGTTAGTTCCAGGATTCTCATCATTATAAAGGTTTATACAATCATGTTGTTCTGGAACTTCATCTACAGGAATAAAAGGGGCAACTGGATTAATTAAGTTAGTACCATCTAGTTGAACAGGTGCATCAGAACTAGAATCTAATATACATGTTTGTGGAGCAATAGGATTAGTAAAACCAGTAAATCTATATGCTCTAGCATCATACTCAACATTAAACGAAGTATTAGTTATATTACCAAAAAATAATTTATTATCTTTTGATTCTAATGTTTTAACCCTTTCAAATGTTGTACCAATACCAGTTAAAAAATCTTCCATAGTTATTGGTATCCTATCTTCTGATCCTGAAAGCGTTACCTCTAATACAGGTAATCCATTTGTTAATTGCGCAAATGAATATACAATGGCATTTGCTGGTATAGCATCTTTTCTATAAACAGCTGCTAATTCTAAAAGCTCGTATGTTGTATCTAATCCATTTAATGTCCATGTTATAGCTTTTGATGTAACCTCTCCAGTTAGTGTATCTGGGTCTATACCACTTCCTTCTATTGTACAAAATGGGTTTTGATCATCACTTGCATATATAGGAACTAAATTAGAAAGAGGAGACCAATCTGTTACTAAACCTTCTGAATTTTTATATCTATAAGACAGTTGATATACTCCTGATTCTAGAGATCCTCCAATAGTTATTCTTGTTAGTATAGGAATCTGTAATCCTGTTTTAGGAGCTAAATCTAAAAATGCACAAGGCGTTGCCATCGCATCTGGATTAGCTACATTTAGTTTTCTAGGGGGATTAAAATTATCTGTCCAGTATATACCTTGAATGTCTTTTTTCTCATATCTACCAATAGCTTCTATTGGATGTTGTTTACTAAAGTTTATACAAGCTTTTGCAGCATAAATACATTCTAAATAGATTTGATACCCATTAAGATTTTGTATAGCGGTGTCTACATGAAGCTTCCAAATTTGTCCATTATCTCCAACAGCTGCTAAAGAATCTTCAGTAACATCCCCGCTACCTGGATCCCAGTTTGTAGTAAATAAATATATATTATCTCTTAATGTTGTATATCCTATTATATCAAGATCACATTGTGGAAAAGCTAATGAATCTGTAAATGTATACCCACCGGTCATACTAACATTACTTACCTGATTTATAACAGGACTACCCTGTACAATAGGGCCTGGACCTAAATTTAATTCGGGGTCTACTAAATCTGGTTTTCCCCAGATAACAATTCTTTTAGAAGATTCATCAAAGACCCATAAAAATCCTGGCAGTCTATCTCTCAAATTACTAGGTGTAAAAGGAACACCATTTAGGAACCAAGGAGAACCTGCCGCATCTTTTAATTTTTCTGCTAATGTATTTATAGGATTACCCCCAGTACCACTAATAGTTATAGTCCATGTATCTACTCCTGCAGGCATCTGCACTACAATAGTAACAGTTGATACCCAAGGAACACCTGCTAATAAGGCAGCTGGATCTAAAGTAAATTCAAATACTGATGGGCTACATGGTATTTTAAAAGCGAAATCATTTCCCTCTATATTAACTAATGCTGCTCCTTCCATCTCTGAACTAGCAACTACTCTAACATTCTTCGCATCATAATACTGATCCGGTGAAAGAGCATACTTTGATATATCTTTGTTCATACCTTTTATAAAGGTATTTAAACTAATAGGGGGTTGGTTTCCTTGTTCTGCCATTATCCGATTAATCTTCTTTCTGAATTACCTAAATCTGTATAAAAAGTCTGATGTGCTGTTTGAGAAGGTTTTAGTTTAAGCCATTGTAATCTAATGTTATCCATCATATCTAAGTTAGGCATATTAGCTGCACCTCTAGCTTGTTTAACATACCACTCCCAATCTCTCTGACTATCTCTGTAATGTGCTTCCGGGGATGCTCCTTTTCTCCAGTTAATTCTATCAAGCATCATAGTGATATAAGATTTAATAGCTCTTTTATAACTAACATGATCTGGTATCATTGGAAAACCTTCATGATCTACTTTGATTCCTCTAAATGCTAATAAGATACATCCGGACTTAAAAGATGTAATAATAAAATTATCATTCATGTAATAACAATCTCCTCCTCCACCCAAGCTTCCTCCCATCTGCGGAAAGTTATCTTTATCTACTTCTTTACCATCAATAACATTTGTAGCTGTACTTGTAGGAGATGTAGAGATTGCACCAAAAGTACCAGTACATTGATGTAAAGGATGCCCCTTATATGAAACAGAGTCAGATAAATGTAGGTTGCAAGGAAGTGGGGCTCTGTGATCTTTAACACAAATTTCAGCTACTAGCTCTTCATATTGCAAGCCTGCTCCAATAAGCTCTAAAGCTTCTCCTCCCCATTCTATTACATCCCAAATATCTAACTCTTCATAGATAGCGTTATCTCTATATACTCCTTCTATTATTTCATTTATTGATATAAATTTGTAAATCATTAGCGTTATTTATTCATAGTAATCAACTTTCTTTTCTTTTAATAACGAGGCTAATCGTCTCTTATTAGTTCTCGTTGCTTGGAAACTGTACACACTTTTGTTTTTAACTATTGCATTTTTCTTAGACCATAACCATCTGTAATTAAATCCATCAGTATGATCATTTAAATGATATATTACTTTTTTATGTTTATTAGTTTCTTTCCAATTTATTTTTAATTTATTCTTATTTACAGAATAATTCATTTCTTTTTTTAAAATTCTTAAACTCCCTAATCTATAGGGAATTTTAAATTCTTTAGCTTTTAGAAGTATGTCATTGATAACCAGTTTATTAAACTCTTCACATATACTTCTATATTTTTTATAACCAACCTTATAAAAATCATCATACTCTTTATAAGCTTGAACTAATGTACAACTAGTTGCCGGCTTGTTGTCTAGTAGGTCCTGGCAATCTGTCTCCATTTGCATTATTTGTTTCATCTCCCGGTGTTGATAATATTATATTAATTCTTTTTTGTAAAATTTGATTAGTTACTGAATTCGCCATAGATAATGAAATCGGAAAAGGGAATTCCCAGTCATACTCGCAAGCTGAAATAATTGGATTTTTTGCGCTCGTACAGTAGTTCATCTTCCATACTTCAGTAGGATCTTCGAATACTCCTGTTACCTTGACTGCTTCAATCAACATATCGCAACTTATGTATAAGTAACCATTCTTAAGATACCATCTCGCATTTGAACTTGTGTATTTGTTATATTTGTTCCACTTGCGTCTTGTATCAGTAGTCTCTGAGAATGCTCTCGCACCATCTAAAGACTCAACAGCTAATATACTATCTCTATTATTTCTTTGCACTGTAGTCGGGATTGGGCTAATAGACTTAAGGACATGTACCCCCATGTCTACCTCACAGCATTCAGAAGCGTCTACTGGCTCTAAATACACGCAGTTTAGATATTCCGTGCATGAGGCCGGTACTCGAACTTTTCTACTCATCATTTGTGTGAGTAGCATTGATCTTTCCTGCATGACCCAAAATGCACATTGTCTGAAACTAACATCTGCATCGTCAGAGCTTTCTCCTCCGTATGCGATATTAATTATATCATAAACTATCTTATTTAAATTTATTGCCATTCGCTTAAATATTTACCTGTAAATAACCTTCACATCCCTTTTCCTTATTCCATATATATGCTTGAGCACATCTCGATGCGGAATAACCCATCAGTTTGTGCCAAGAATCGTTAGCGCATATTGAAGGAATAAATCTTACTTTAATTCCTCTATACTCGTTAACCATTTCTTTATGAAGATGTCCACAATGAACTTCTCTAAATGTAGTTCGTGCAAACATCATCGGCTGCTCTGTAGCCATTATAAGTGGCATATTCGCAGCTTTCTCTTTATCTCCATGAGTAAACATAATCATGTTAGTTCCATATTCATAATACTTTCTTCCTTCTGTATTATTGTCTACACTAACATTATCATCTTTCATATACCACGCAGATAAAACTTCACCTGCATAGAACATACGCTCATGATCATGATTCCCCTGAATAACAACAACATCTACTGGAGCATACTGACTTAAATAATTTATAGCTTTTATCATTAGTTTCGTATACCCAACAAAAGATTGCTGCCAATCCATTGTATCATCTTGAGGAGTTCCCTTTGTTGTAGCTCTACTAGCACCTTCAGAATTCATTCCGTCGTTACCTATAGGCAGTAAGAATCTTTCTATATTTAATCCTTTTGCTCGCTGATGTAACTCTTGAATTGAATTCATATAATTAACTTCAGCCTGCTCTGGACTAATACCCGTTCTCTTACCATAATGAATATCCGGTAAAGATATTTCATATACAACAGGGTTTTCCTTTCTTATATCATACGACTTTTTTAATGTCGTAGGAGATATAGATTTTAAACTTTCAAAGAACTCATCTTTAACTTCTCTCATAGCTTGGTCTCCCTCTTTAGTCACTATTGAATAACGAGTTTCACCTTGCATTGTTTGCCATATCTTCACAGACTTGACATTGGATCGGTCCCATCCTTGCGCTGTTAGTAGGGCATCAAAATCAGAATCATTAATATTTATATTATCATTAATTTCTTCTTCTTCTTTTTCCCATTTAAATCCTCCAGCACTTTTACGCTGACCTTTTAATACTCTACAGATACTTCCTTTATCAATATCTGTTTTATCTGACGCCTCTGTTATGCTCTGGTAACGTCCCACCAGTTGACCTTCGTACGTGATCTGTAATATCATAATTCATTAATTTTTATTTTTTACCACATGCAGGACAATCCCAACCTTCTACCTTAGAAGCTAAACACGCACACAACTGTGCAAACTTTGCATTCAAAGTTGCAATCTCAACTTCCTGTACATTGTTCTTTTCTAGGTTACCTGCAATAGCTGTAGCATTTGTTGAAATATTTGTTTTGTTAGCTTGAATCTCAGCTAATACTGCATCTAAATCAAAGTCTAATTCAAAGTTTGCTTCAATAGTAGTTAATAGTTCATTCCAATCCCAGCTAGCATTTCTACCTGGATTAAAACCAGATTTTACGATTCTTTGTCCGCTTGCTTGCTTTACTCTAAATTTATCTAAAGGTCTTTTTGCCATTATTTTTTTATTTTAAAATTATACATTACTCCTATATTATGTGTCTTGTCTAGAACCCCATACCTATAAGAATAAGAGGTGCCCCTTTTATCTGTTAAGCCAAGCATAGGAGAGAAATTGAATTTATCAGTATTCCCTCCTACCTCAAGACCTAAATTCAAACTAAAACTAGACGGTTGTCTAATAGTAGTTTGATTAGTATTAATAATTACTGTATCAGTTTGTATAATATACTGAGGAAACCTCGGAGTATAATTTATTTTCTGATCAAGCAACTTACCATTAACTGATGTCCAAACTGATCCTGTTAGCAAACTATCAGAGAAATCATTTAAGTACTCGCTAGTACTATCATTGATTACTACTGGAGTGTTTATTTTTATATACAACTTATGAACAACAGTATCAATAAATTTTATTGTATCAATAAATGTTATTCTAGTAGTATCAGTTTCAGTTATTACAATATCATCAGTATTAGTTCTACATCCTTCTGAATTAATAATATATAGAAAAAGCCCTATTAAAACTATTATCCATATGTTATTCTTATTCATCAGTTCCAAAATATTAACTTGGTTAACACTCCCGCAAGTGCTACCCAAATTGACCATAAGACTTTTGTAGTTGATTTACGAAAAGACGTATTCTTATTTACTCTTGCTGTAACTCCTACATCTGGATCTAAAAGTTTCGTTTTAATAAATCTAACATCTTCTTTTATATCTGCGAGTTTCTCGTCGAGCTCTAAGTTTGTTATACGTCTTCCCATTACTTCATAGTTTATTCAATTATTAAAAGTCCCATTAGAGGTTTCATGATATTTGCATCCATTCCATAATCTTTTAAATCTTCAAGTTTAATTGGAATCAAATCAAATGTAACTTCTTCTTCTAAAACTGCGCTCCATCTTTCATTAGCTGTCTCAAGATTATCACCAAAATCAATTTGGTTTTGTTCGCTTCTAATAGCATTTCCATGCTCGTCTTTAGTAGCAAGATCTTCAACTAACTGTTTATGTGCTTCATTAGTTTGGAAAACTAAAGTAGCAATATTATCTAAATTTTGAGAGATAGTATGCCATACTCTTGTTTCTTTACTATTGATGTATGCAAGCCCTTGACTTACAGTTAACAGTTCTTTTTTCTTCATTGTTTTACTTAGTGAAGAAGTTTTCATCTCTTTTACTTTTGTACTCATGTTATTGTTTTTAAATTAATACTAATTACCTATTACATACTAGGTGTTAATACGATATATAATTGACCTATTACGGCTGCTACTCCTAAATCACCAGCTGTTGAGATGCTTTTATATTCAGCTTCTCCTGCTGCTGGTTTTATAATAACAACTAAATCACCTACCTTAAGACTTCCAAAGTCTGTAGTTTGTGATACTGCAGTAGCAATAATTAAATCGCGTAACCCTATATTATTCATTTCTGTTATCTTCTTGTTCATATCTTTAGTAGTTGTGTATCTTTGGAAAAAAGACGCACCTAAAGATTTTACTTTAGCATATAACGAAATATCTGTTTTTTGTACTCCCATTATCTTGTATTTTTTATTTTATTAATAATTCTTTTTACTTTATTTTCTAACTTCATATATTCTTTTCCTTCTTCATACCCCATATTTCTAGTTAGGTCCCAATAGTATTTGGATTTATTTTTAAACATTCTGCAAATATATGAAAAATAATTCATTACACACAGTCGGATAAATATTCTTTCCATAATTCAAATAATCTATTAGCGTCCATCTGATCAATAGGAATGTCTGGTATATAAAAGTCCATACCATAATTACTTAATGATCCTCCTTTGTATCCTGTTGTATGAGTAGGATCTCCTCCTCCCGACGCTCCCATATACATATTTGGAATTGTTGGGTCTGTTACACAATAAGCCTGCATTCCAAAAGCTGCTGGCACATCATAATAATCTGAACAACTTACATGTCCTGTTAAATTTACTGTTCCGGGTTTACCTCCAATAGCTTGATAGATATGATAGAACATATCTCTAATAGAGTCACTGAATTGTGGAGACGGTACATTGTCTGATCCTAAATATAACATTACTCTATTTGTAGCTTCATCAAGTTGAGCAGCTCCTACATTTACATTACCATTAAGATCAATACCATATCTATAAGCATCCATATAATTATCATAATGTAATTTCCAAGTTGTTGTTAAATTACCTCCTGCGTCTAATCCATAATTATTCCAATCCGTAGCAGGCACTCCATTATCTAATGGATTACCACACGTACCTATCGGATTAGTAAATACATTATTTGTAACTACACCATTATTATTTGCTGTGTAATAACCAATGGTAGCTTCATCACATATAATCATTGTAATAGCACTTCTATCTCCACCTTCAAATTCATGATAAGGATCACTAAATCCTTCATAGCCTGTTGGGTCTTGCCAAGGATTAAGTTGCGTAAATCCATCAGTTGCATAACTACCTGGTAATATTAGTATATCTTTAACTAGAGGATCCATAGTTGTAAGGTAATTACCACAAGCTAGTGGCGCACCTCCCACACCATTAATTATTGTTGATTGGAATGGAATTTTATTAGCATTCGGTAATGTACTTCCAGTAAATGGATTTGGCATAGGTCCGTTAGCTCCTGCATTACCAGTTATCGGATATGTAGCCCAAGCTAACCAATCTTCATATGGAGTACCACTACTTGAAGGAACTGTTTGTCCTGTTCCATTATAGTTAGTACAACTATGAGATACATTAGGACCAGGTATTATATATAAATGTCCTCCATATTGCGGATACTCTGCTTTTAATTGATTAAATGCTGGAATAACTACATTAGTTTTAAACTGAGATATTTTTGTTAATTTATCAAATGCGTTTCCACTGAATGTTGAAGACATATCAAATATTACATAGAGATTTGAATTACCAAAACAATCATCACATATTACTTCATTCGCCTCTAAACCAAATGGAGGATTACAATCATCACACATGTCTGCAACCTTTTCCATTAATATTTGCATATCAGGATCTTCAATGCAGTTCACACAATCTCCTTCATATACTCCTCCGTCAGGATCATAACTAGCACAGTTTATAGCACAATCTGCTAGTGAGCTATACTGTCCCGTTCCACCTATTACTGTAACACATCCAGCTGTAGGATCACAATCCCATGTAGTTAAGGCTCCTGTACAGAATGGATTTAGAACACAACCATTACAAGCTGCACATGCTGCTAAACCTCCGTTACCATTATTCCATGTTCCAGATCCATCTCCCGGATCTATACATGTACTTACACCTGATGCATCAATTATACAATTCCACGATTCAACATAACATGGTTGAGTGTTACTTGCTATTGCAGCATTACAATCAACAAGAGATGCAAAAAGTCCAGAACCATTTCCAGGGTCTTGGCACGTAAGTGTTGTTGAACCTGGCGTAAATTGTCCACAATCAAATGAAACAGGTGTATTAACACAACAGTTTGCTCCTCCGTTTGGATTATTTACAGCAGTCTGGCATGTAGCTAAATCTGGGAAAGCTCCCGTTGCTCCTTGAGCTGGTACACAATTACAAGATGTATCACAATCCCAAGAGGTTGAAGGGCAACAATCTACTCCTGTATTAGGATTTATATTAGCTAAACATTGTGCTTCACTTGGCCATCCTGCTGCCGGACCTAACTGACAATCACATGGGCCCACACACGACCATTGCTGACCTCCATTACTACAAGTTGCACATGATGCATAAGTAGTATCTACTGTAACTATTATACATGTTAGTGGATCACAGTTTTGGCTTATATCAATATAATAACATTCTGTAGTACCATTAACTTGTACAATCTCTCCAGCTAAAAATGCATTATCTATATCTACATTTGGACATACATTATCTATTATATCATTAGGATCAGTACAATTTATAAGTCTATAGCAATCTAAAGGATTACCATTATCACAATCAGTACAGTCAGAATATACAGTATTTATTGTTACAGTTCCTGCTGGTACACATGCAGCCCCTGGAGTTGAAGAACATGGCCCACATACTCCTGGTAAATAACATGTTACATCATCTAAACCTGGAACACTTACTGGACCTACTAAATCTACAACTGATCCTACAACACCTGATAAATCATTTGTTACTGTTATACATGATGTACTTGCTATACAATCACACCTAGAACTAGCAATAGAAAAAGATACACCTGGACCTACAATTCCGTAATGATTATTTATAAGCATATTAGTACCAAAGTATGTTGTACCAGGATTTGTAACTCCGGCTACCCCTAACAGTATAAGATTATCTAATAGGTCAGACCATGTAGCATAACCACCAACCATTCCTGCAGGAGGAGTCACTGTACCTGGCATATAAACAGCAATAGTTCCGTTATTAGGAAATGGAGCATAGAACTCTCTATAATGTCCTCCTCCTGGAGCTGGACAGAAATCTGTACCATTTGGCTGAATATTATTACCATATTTATGACCAACCATTACTGTATTATTCAAACCATTAGCAGGATCTGAAATAAATTGCATAGCGTCTCCTACACCCCCACTTGTTCCTACCATAATTTCTGTAAGAGCAGAACAACTATCACTGCTAGGAGTACTTCCAGCACATGGGCATAATTCATAGCATAATTGATTAACTGCACAACAATCTGTACAATCTAAATGATCTTGTGTTACTACTACTGCCACTGCTCCCGTTGGTGGGCATGGTTGTGGTGTACAGTCTATTTCATAACATGCTCCTGGATATAAATCTATTTCTACAACAGTACCATTACCTACAGTTCCATTACAGTACCCACTTAAATCTGTCGTCGTAACCACTGTTTGTGGTACTCCTAGTATTGTATTACATGCACATAAGTTAAGAGTATAACATTGATTAGCTTGAGTTGTACAGTCTAAACAATCTGCACCTTGTGTTGAACTAACTGGTACAACAGGTGTTGTATCTACATACCCACTTGGTAATGAAGGTAGATATTGTACATCCCAACATCTTAATCCTGCTGGAGTACCATCATCCCAATCCATTATTCCTGGTGCAACAGGAGTTAAATTTGGAAAGTCTGTAGAATGATATACTAAAGGAGTACATCCTGTTAAACAGTATTCATCCTCACATGCATAATTTGCACTTGGATTTCCATAAATACCACAAAAAGCTCTTTGCTCATATATACCGCTTGCTCCTGCAAGACCTGTTGGGAATACTGATGAGAACTGAGCTGTTGTAGCCCACGGTCCCATTAAAGCATCTGAATTAGCAGTTCCACATGCTACATTTGCACAGGTAGAATTACCTGCTCCTTGATAACAAGGACATCCACAAGGAGCTCCTGTTAACGCAGTACATAATGCTTGATCCCAAAATATATCATGACCTAATCCAAATGCATGCCCAAGCTCGTGAGTTACAACTAATTGTAAATCAAAACTATCAGCAACTACTGGATCTGGAACACCCATACCTTTTCTCCAATCCTCATTGGCATCAATCATCATAAAGCTATTCCAACTAGTATTTTTTACTCCGGCCCCTCCATTACCTGGAACCATATTTGGGTCTGGGCTATAAGCATAAGCAAGAACGCCTAACTTACTTCCTAAACTAGAACAACTAGTATTACATGGCCCATAACCAAATCTAAAGTCTCCTATACCACTAACTCCATTCATATCTGTATAAGTACCATTGGCTTGAGCGGTTGCTATTCCTATTGCTGGTGTTATAGCCGCTGCAGCACTTTCTACGCCTACATCTGTAAAGGTTACTGTAAGGTCCGCTCCATAACCACAAGTTGTATTAAATCTACCTTCAATTAATTCTTTCATTTTTTGGAAACATCCTGCAATTTCAGCTTTAAACTGAGCAATATCTATTGTATATGTTTTTGCATAAACTGCACATCCCGGAGTTCTTCCGTTTGGATTTGCTGTTGTTGGGCCTTGTTCAAAACTTAAAGTAACTCCTGCCCCACTTTGTCCTGGAACTTGTGTGCCTGGTGCACAGAAACTATAAGTAAAATCTAATTGTTGTGCTACACCTGGTAATAATTGAGTTCCTAAATTCTGAACCGCATCTACTAAACATTGCATTCTTTGAGGTCCTGGAGCTTGACATGTAGGAGACCAAGATTTACCATTAGCAACCATTGCTGCTGGTTGATTAGCTGGATCTGATATATCGCATAAATTAGTTACAGCTCCTCCTCCTGTGCAATCACATTCTGTAATTTCAAATCCATCCTGTCCGCCTGGGCTACCAACACAATTTGCATCTGAACAATCTGGATAATTATTAGTTATCAGAATTGCTTGTATATTAGTTGGATCACAGTCACAAGGTCCCCATAAATATGTAGGGAATTTTGTTCCCATTACTCTACCTCCTATATTATAGACAGTAGCACTCATACCAAGTGGGCCCATTCCTCCATTACCATCTATTTGGCTTGCAATATTTGCTCCAATAGGATCTTCTGGATCTGCAATAACTCCAATACATGCACTTATATTTCCTGCAGGTCCAGGAGCAGTACCTACTTTTCCTGGATATAGATCGTCAGTATTTACATTTTGCATAGCGAAAGCAATCATACCATTAGGCATTAAAGCTATATCACCTATAGTCGGTCCATCTTCACCTGGCCAGTATGGATATTTCCATCCATTTACTTGTGTATCATCTGGGGCTCCTCTTGTAGTCCAATTATCATAAACTGGGTCAGGAAGTAAATCTGACCAACTATCAACGGTCATTCTTTTAATTGTACCTGCTGATTGTAAAGAATTTGGTACAGCATCATTTGCCCAATACACATGTGTTGAGTTTTGTGTAATAGCAATCTGACCAGCGCTATCACCCCAGTTTCCACCAGAGCCTCCAAATTGTCCAGTACCTATAGCTCCTAGCATTTGATAAACACCATTCCAAGCTCCCCCATTCCAAGCATTTGTCTGTGTTAAAACAGGATCTCCTGGTCCTGTCATTGTTCCATTAGACATATTTAGTGACCAAGCTACAACCATAGCACCATCATTAGCTCCGGCTGTATTATCTACCCAGATACCACAATGAGCAAATACTTTATTATTAGGACCTATTAACATTTCTCCTGAACACTGTTGCTTTAATGTGAATGTTTGAAGACCGTTATTTAGTGCAAAATCTAAAGCTGTAAACTCTACTCCCCAAACTCCGTTTACAATAGGAATACCGAATACAGCTTGATTCGTATAATCAAATGAACTACTCATTTTCTTTCTAAAGTAAAAATAGAAATTACCTGTATTATCTGTGTTTGTTACACACATATGTTCAGTAGAAATTCCATTTGCAATAAGTACTGTATTTTTAGTTGCTGATACTATTTCTCCTTTACCACCATTAAGCGTCATATCTACAATAGACCAATATATTGGACCATCCTTAACTGTATTACATACAACATACCATTGATGGTATAATCCACCTGTACTTCCTCCATCTGTTTTAGGAAAATATAATGCTCCTTGTTGTGGGAATCTTCTACCTTCATAACCACCAGTGTTAAGAGGGTCTCCCCCTAATAGTCCTGCTGGAGCTCCTGTATCATCAAGCATAAGAGTATGCGTTGAATCATATATTAAATGTCCATCTGTATAGAACATTATATCACCTTTAGCATAAGCAGTACCATTAATAGTAGCATTCTGGTTAGAACAACAAGTTGCTCCTCCCATTGTAGTATAATCAGTAGCACCAACACTGTTATAATCAGCCATTGTAGATGCTCCTGAAAGATTTGGAAGAGGCATTCCAGTACTATAATCTATTCCTAATTGATCTCCAAAGAACATCTGTGTTCCATGTAGAGAGTTTCCGCTTGGACATATTTGATAACAAAGAGGACTTCCAATTAAAGTAACAGCGTCTGTACCCACAAGAGCTGCATCTCCTGGAGATATAGTTATATCTGGACCTGCGCCCGGTACACATGTAACTAATAAGTCACAATCAGTTGGGCATGGGTTTGGAGTAGTTGGACAATCCGCACAATTAGTTCCTATAGGCGAACCTATAGTTGTTGAGTTTAATACTGTTACATCTATATTTGGAAGTGCTTGTGAACAATCTAATCCTCCCGGTTGTGATACCGTCCAACATCCTGTGTAAACAATACCATTTACTGTTACCTCTGCTTCAATTACTTGTCCTATATCTCCCGCTACTACACCTGATCCTAATCCTACAATCTGAGTTGTTATATAACCTTGTCCGCAACAGTGTGTTAATGCGAAACAAGTACCACTAGCATTACAAGTTGTACAATCAGCATATGTAGTAACAATAGCTCCTGTAGGATATGCTATTGCGCTTGGGCCTCCAATAGAAATAGCTTTCCAACAACCTGCCTGAGCAACCCCTCCTAATGTAACATCATGGGCATCAGCTGTTCCTAAGAAAGGAATAAACGCTAAACTAGTTGCATAATCTACTAGCAAATTAGCTCCAGTGTCACAGTGTTCTAATATAATATGAAAATTACATTCACCACAATTTGTAGGTGTACTAGCTATAGTTACAGCTACTTGAGGAACATTACAACTAGGATCTATCGCAACTTCTCTACAGAAGTTTTCTCCAGATAGCTGGACAGTCTGCCCTACCAAACCTGGAATTAAAGGAGATAGTATAGCTGTTGTATATATTACATCAGTTGGATCACCACATTTTGTTAGTTTATAACAAACTATAGGTGTTGTACAAGCAGTACAATCATTAAAAGGTCCGGCAGCTACAGTAAAAGGAGCTGGACTAACACAAGCTATACTATTATCTACTGTCCAACATTCTCCTGCAGCGTCTTCTACTACACTACCTACATAGGCAGTTAAATTAGATTGGCTATAAACTACTGCACCTGAAGTACAATTAGTTAAAACAAAACAACAATTTGCAGTAGAAACGTTACTAAGACAATCAGCACAATCTGTATATTGAACAATAGCAGGATTTACATTATCTGGTGATTGTAACCACTTTTCACATAAATCATTTACAGTCATTCCGTTTGGATGTTGATTCCAAACAGTTGTACCATTAATAGGATTTAATAAAATTATTTGATTTACCTCAGCTGTTCCACTTGAATTTAATTCTCTTAATTTTAATGTATAAGTAGTAGTAGGACCTACATCAGCTAAAGCAGATATTACAAATAATCTAGTTGTAGAACCTCCCGCTCTTACTGACTCAACACCACAAGTAAACTCTCCAGCTGCATAAGCACATATTACTTCTAAGTCTGCTATTAAAACAGCAGCTCCAGTAGCATCATCAACAGTCATTAAATCATTCAAACCTCCTGAATTAGTACTATCCCCTATTAACCAATAATCTCCTGAGTTAAAATCAACGGATATATCATGCCCTACAGAAATACCAGCATTTTGATTAGCTGCTCCTACAGCAGTTATACTTGTTAAAGTTTGAGCATATTTACCAAAATAAGCTACACCTGCAAACTGATAAGCAACAATAAGATGTCCTGCAGCAGTATAATCATAATCAGCACATGTCCATTCTACAAAACTAACACTGAATGTCACTGGAGGACTTTCATATCCGTTTATTGCAGAAAACCAAATGTTATTATTTGTTTGAGTTACAGTAAGATTATTATGCTTATCAAAAGCAATATCATTTAAATTACCCTGATCATATACTACACCTGATGCAGCTGTAAGTGATGGAATAGATGTTGTATTATTATTCCAGTTATCTATTTCTATAATATTATTATTACCACCATCCATAGCAATATTAAAAGACATAAGTATTTGCGGATTAGGAGTAAAAGCAACAGAGCATTCTGGAGTACTTCCATTAGAACTAACAGAATAATACCCTCCATTTATTACAGCATCTGTAGTTACTGCTGGTAAATTTAATGGTCCTTGCGCATAACCGTTAGAACCTATAGCACAGCATGGTAAGAAACCAGCACAATCATTCTCGACATCATCTAGACAATTTCTACAGCTACTATATGTAGCGGCTAAAGCAGAATATATATCACAAGAAGTAAGATTTGTATGATATGTTTTTGTTCCTGGAGGAATACAGTTAAAACATCCTGCTATATTTAGATTATCCCATGTCCATATTATTGTAGTACCGCCTGTACCTGCAGTACAATAATTTTCAACTTGAGTATAGTTAACGTCACCACTTTGTAATTTTAACGGGAATTGTCCCCAATTACGATAAGAACTATCAAATGCCGTTCCTTGAGATTCTTCCGGCCACTGAAAAGCTCCTGGAGTAGTATTATTATTTCCTATAAGAGTAGTTGCTCCAGTACCCTGATCTATTTCATAAGTTTTTTGTGAACCTGCTGCACCACATGTACCTCTTAAAGTATAACCATTTACACCCCCACCAGTATATTGTAAGAATATATCGTTATAATTAAATGGGGCTGAATTAGCTAATAATGTATATGTAGCTCCATTTATATCATATGCAACAATTCTTTTTTCTATTGCAATATACATATACCCATTTGTTCCTGCAACCGCTGGATCTATATCTCCAGGTAAAGCACCCGCAATAGAAACTGGTGTCATGCCTGTAAGGGCACCTCCTGTGAAAGTAGCAAGATCTATTTCTATTCCTGGTGAATAGTTAGTTACTGTATTAGTACTAGTATTTATTAAACCAAAACTATATTTTTCATTTACCCCTATCGCTTTACCTAAGAACCAATGATATTTACAAAGATGAGTTACATCAATTTCAGTACTACCTACAGGCACAAGTCCCACAGTATTTGTAATTGCAGTATAACTGTCGTAAGTTGCATTAGCTGCAATATTAGTTGGAGTTGATACTGTGTTGTAATCAGGGTGAAATACTTGATAAGCTAATGTATTTGATGTAGGAGAATCCCATATGTATGCCATTGCTGTATACATGTTGAAAGATATTCCTCTAACATTAGTAACTTGTAAGCCAGTAATTAAGTTCATACGAACTTCAGATACCCTTACATCAGTTTTCCATAATTGTTTATTATTATCTACGGTGTATGTACCTACAGAATCACATCTATCAACCAATATAAATGGTACAGAAGCGACGCCAGTACATATGTGTTGCGCTGGGGCACCGTATCTTATCATAGTAGCTCCTGGTGTAGGAGTACCTTCAAAATCAAAAGTTGCTGTTTGAGGAGAACTAGCACCATTAATTACTCCTATATTGAGTGTAGAAGGTCCAGATGTTGGATCTCCATAAATTTCCCAGTAATCAGTTGACCAAGCTTCAGCAGCTGGTACAACTGCTAAGTTCATTATATCTATTTGTTGTGGGCACAAGAATAAAATACGATCATTGACGTGATCCATCCACATACCTGCAATTATTCTTGATGGACCATTTTGTCCATTCCATATATTAGCCCCAGCTCCATCTTCTACATGTCCATAATTAACCGGAGATGCATTAGTCATAATATTTGCAGCGTCTACTACTACATACCTCATCTTTAATTCACCTGCAGGAACTGAACTTCCATCAAACCAACCCATATAAATTGTAGCATTATCATAAGTAGAGTCTGGAGAAAAACAACTATGCATACTAAAATATCTACTTGGAGTTCCAGGTACTTGTGGCCATGCAATAGGCCCTCTATCTAATTGTGGGACTGCCGCAAAAGCAGCACCAAAAGCAGAAGCATCCAATATGGTACCAGTACTAGCATCTAGATTAAAAACTTGTATAGCAGCCATATCATTAGGCATACCTGGATCACCTACATACTCTTGTAGAATAGTAGCAAATTTAAATTTATTATGTCCAGCACTAGTAAGATCCATATCTGCTTTAGTAATACTAAATACACCCATCCTACCAGCATCATTATTTGCAGTAACTGCTCCTATTACTGTAGTTACTGGATCTCCAGTAACTGGTGTACCACCATATAGTTCAGGTGCTCCCATAGAACTAATAGTTGAAAATCTATAAACACTGTACTTATTGTTAGCAGTTACACCGCCCCAA